>Ga0209672_100288_pt1 | contig 35386 bp, 29 predicted proteins | sample AraplaCol_mMS_r2_FD_184273 | JGI IMG/M metagenome (GOLD analysis project Ga0209672, IMG submission 184273) | Arabidopsis root microbial communities from North Carolina, USA - plate scrape CL_Col_mMS_r2 (SPAdes) (version 2) | ecosystem: Host-associated > Plants > Roots > Endosphere | place: USA...
CGAATCGCGCGCCGCTCGATTTGAGTCGCCGAACATGGCACGCAGATCGTGAATTCGGCGCGCAGACCGAACAGCGAGCGCAATCGAGCCATTTCGAGAAACTCGCGAAACATGCGTTCCGCGGCGGTAAAGTCGGCGATCACGCCGTGGCGCATCGGCCGCACCGCTTCGAGGTTCGTCGGAGAGCGTCCGAGCAGCTGCTTGGCCTCCTCGCCGACTGCCGCGACGCGGCCCCCGCCGGGGCTTGCCGCCTTCTGAAAACAGACCACCGACGGCTGATTGAGAACGATACCCTTGCCGTGCATGTAGATCAGCGTATTGGCGGTACCCAGATCGACGGCAATGGACCTGGGCATGAGACGGCGGAAAATGTGATGCGACATCGTTGACTCTCTCATAGAGTGACAACAACGGCAGGCGATCCTTGCAGCGGCAAAACCCGAGTCGCGCACGTTGTGTCGAGTACGGTTCACCCGACAATCGATTTACGGCAACAAAACCCGGCAACTTAAGGGTCGGTGACACTTTTTCTGGTTGTGCGGCGCAGCAGCGTTATTACAGGTAGCCATCCCCCAATATCCTCATACCTGAATGGGGGCGCCACGCGCACGCGTCGGCGGGACATGGCATCCTTGGCGACTGTCCACCCCCGCCTTTTGTCTGACGCATAACTCATGCGCACCCTGTTTCGACGACTGCTGATTCTCTTTTGCCTCGTTCGCTACGGCGCGCGGCTCTTGTTCGCCGCCGCTCCACGCGAACACAAGCTGCGCTGGATCGCGACACTCGCCGCGCGCGTGCACGGGGCGCCCGGCGGGCGTGCCGCGCTGCATCGTGCCCTGCCCCAGCTCGGGCCGCTCATCAGCAGCTATGCGTCGGGCCTGGCTGCCCATCCAGAGCGCGCCTTGCAGACGGTCCACGACATGCTCGATGCGGCCGGGCGCTTGCAGAACGAGCTGAGCGCTCCCCTTGGGCCGGAAGAATCGAAAACCGCCTTGCGGGCGGCAATCGGCCGGCCGCTGGAACACGTTTTCGCTGCGTTCGACGCGGTACCGCTCGAAAGCACCCTCGCCGTTCAGGTTCACGCCGCGCGATTGCGCGCCACCGACAGCGCGCGCGGGGAAACCGAAGTCGTCGTCAAAATGCTGCGCGTACGACAAGCGCAGCGCATCCAGGACGACCTGGCCGTCTTGCACTGGCTCGCGCGTTTCGCGGAACGCTTTTTTCGGGCGGCACGCGAGATGGACCTGCGCGCACTGGCCGAATCGTTTGCCGCCGACATTGCGCGTCGCTTCGATTTGCGCACGGAGGCAGCGAACCTTTCGCAAACAGGCCGCCATTTCAGCAACGACGCGCGTCTCGTGGTACCCAATGTCGTCTGGCCGCTCAGCAACGATCACGCGCTGGTCATCGAGCACATCGCCACACTGCCCGTTTTCGATCTGGAGGGCTTGCGCCGGCATGGAGTCAATCTGTCGGAGCTCGCCGAGCACACCGTCGAGATCACCATCGAGCAAGCGTTCGAACATGGCTTTTTCCATACCGCGCTTACCGCCGAGCGCACGCGTGTCAGCATCGAGCCCGCGACGCTCGGGCGGCTCGTGCTGGCCGATTGTTCGACCATGTCGAGCCTGACCGAACCGGAACGGGAATTCTTCGTGCATGGCGCGACGGCGCTCTTCAAGCGCGATTACGGCCGCGTTGCCGAGCTGCATCGCGATGCGGGACACATCGCGCCGCATGCACGGACGGAACGGCTCGAGGGCGAGCTGCGCACGCGCAGCGAAGCGCAGTTCGCCCGGGGCGGTGAGCGGATGGCCGCGGCGCTGCTGCGCCATCTGCTCGAAGCCGTCGAACCGTTCGGCGGCGGTGCGCCGTCGTCGCTCAAGCTCGCCAGCGATTCGTTGCAGCGCGCGGAGAGCCTCGCGCGCACGCTCGCTCCCGGCCTCGACACCTGGCACATCGCCGAGCACGCCCTTGCGGCACTGGCGCGCAAGGACGCCGATCATCGGGGATGGTTCAAACGGCTTTCGCGCGAACTGCCGCACCTGGCGCCGATCATGCCGCGGCTGCCGCTGATGCTCGCGCATCGCCTTCAGCATATGCAGCAACGAAGCGAAGCCACGGTCTCGGGTGCCTGGCTCGAACGCCTTCGCGGCGAACAGCGGCGCACACGCCGCCTGCTCTGGGTGTGCGCCGGACTCGGCGTTGCGCTCGGCGCAATTTTGACGTGGCTGCCGCACTGGCTCTGACGGCAGCTCAAGCGCCTGCCGCACGGCCCCGTCCCACTTCGTTGCGCCCGCTTATGCTCAATCCGCCGTATCGGCCGCATCGGGCATCTTCGCGCGCACTTCCGCGCGCGGCGGCGGCGCCCATGCCGGGCGAGTCGGGCTGCCCGAATCGATCACCACCAGATAGCGGCCCGCCCACGGCAAGACCTCGCGCTCGGGCAGCAAGACGCGAACGACATCGCCCGAATCCGCGAGCGCCTCGTAATCCGCATCGAGCACGCCATGGCGATCCAAAAACGCATCGAGCGAACCGGGAATGCGCACGCAACCCTTCGAATGGCGAATACCGAGCAGCGGTTCCAGCTTGTCGGGATCCGTCGCGTGCATTTGAAAACGCATCGGTGAAACGCCGCCTTTGCCCCAGCCGCGTTCGCCATTCGTCCAGCCGAAATCGAAGATGCGCAAGCCGCGCGCGCCGTATCCGCGGATACCGTTTTCGTTGGTCGTGCCTTCCGCTCGGAAGTCCATATTCCGCGGGCTGTGCTCGAAGACGCCAAGCGGCGTCAGGAAATGCTCATAGCGCCCGGGAAGTCCGGTCGCCACGGGCGTCGCACCGAGCATGCGCCAACTCTCCGACGGATTGCCACGGAAATAGATGAACAGCGCCTGAACGTTGGGCGCGCGATCGACGAGCACGACATATTGCTTCGCCAGTCCGCTCAAGCCATGAGACGCCAGTTGTTGTTGCAAGCGAGCGCCGTAGGCGCGTTGAGCATCGTCGGGTACGGTCAGTCGCCGTGTCACTTCGCGCGCAAATAAATCGGCGAGGCGCCATGCGCCGCGTGGATCGAGTGATGCGGCGATCTCGGCGTTACGCTTCGCAGCGCTTGCCTGGGCGGCAGCAGAGGCGGCAGAGGCAACAGAAGCAGCGGATGCGGCCGATGCGGTGGAAGCCGCCGTTGCCGATGCCGCCGATGCCGCTGAGGCGCCGGCCGGCATGGCGGACGCGGCCACCGCCGAGCCCGCCATGCCGGCCGCGATGACGACTATCGCGGATATTCGGCACACACTGCGATGTATGCCCGCGCGGTTACGCCCTACGACGCGCCTGCAGCGAGCGGATACGTTCCATGGCGGGTTTGTCTGCTGTCGTCCTGTCATAGAGCTTGTCGAGATCGGCCTTGAGTGCCGTGCGAGAGCCGCCGTCGAGATAAACCATGTGCCCCGACGGATAAAAAGTAGCGGACAAGTTCTCTCGAACCTTTTTGTCGACCAACGGCATCACCTGCAAATCGATGATGGTCTGATAGAACGGCGTGACGAAATCGTAAACACCGTTCGCCGACAACACCTTCAGATCGACGTTCAACGCCATGACCGCGGCAAGATCGCCCGCCGTGTCCAAAATGACATTGCCCTTCTCGTCGATGCCCTTTTGCGCGCCGGTCGGATCGACATGCTTGAAGTCCCAATGCTTGAACGTCTGGTCGTTCAGATCGGTGAAGGAAGAAGTCGACGTGTACTTGAGCTGCTCATTCAGATAGGTATTCCACATCGTCGTATAGACGCCCGAGACGGCTGTCATCGTCGGATCGTTGCCGCCCGAGTTCGGGTCGACTTGCCCGGCGATGCCGGTGTCGATGCCGGTCACACGGCCGTCGTAGGCGCCCAGGGCTTGGCCCTTCGACTTCAGCAGCGACGTGAGAAACAGCGAATTGCCGCGGCTGTCGTACCCCGCGATATCGAGCCCCCACGCAATCAGCGTCGGCTTGTCGATGCCGGTGTATTGCGACAGTTTCTCGACGACCGCCTCATCGGTCTGGGGGAATTTGCGCAATGCGGCAAGGTAGTCGGTCCTGGCGAAGTCCGCGACTTCCGCGAGGAAATCGATCAGGTTCGTCGGCGTCGGTGTCACGCCGAGACGCTTGTGGTACCACGCGTCGGCCGCGGCCGTCGGCAAGGCTCCGACGGGATTGCCCGCCTGCGCGTAATCGAGAATCGACGATTGCAGCGTGATGCCGTTGAGATCGACGCCGTCTTCATGCAGCAAATAGGCCAACACGCAGCTGCGCGCAGTGCCGTACGATTCGCCGAACAGATATTTCGGCGAATTCCATCGCTGGTTCTTCGTCAGATACCGCTTGATGAATTGCTTGATCGATCGTGCATCCTGATCGACGCCCCAGAACTCCTTGTTCGTATGCGGCGCAACCGCTGCCGAATATCCGGTACCGACAGGGTTGATGAAAACCAGATCGCTCTTGTCGAGCAGGCTGTCGGAATTATCCTCGAGTTGATAAGGTGCCGGCGGCGTGAAGTTCGGCATCGATGTCTTGATGCGTTTTGGCGCGAACGATCCCAACAGGACGAAGACCGACGAAGAACCCGGTCCACCGTTGTAGAAGAACGTCACGGGCCGCGATTCCTCCGACTGGCCGTCTTCCGTGAAGGCGACATAGAACATCTTCGCGTTGGGCTGCGACGTGCTCTCGTCGACCGTGACGAGATGTCCGGCCGTCGCGGTATAAGCGATCGAGCGCCCCCCCAGCATGATCGTGTGATGCGTCACGGCAGCGGCTTCGGTTGCATCGGTGACGGAATCGTCAGGGCCGTTACCGTAAGCGACCGAATCGAAAAACGGCTCGTCCTCCGTGGCCGAGGCGCCGAGGTGCAACGGACGCCCCATCGACGCTCGACCGGACGAGGGCGTCTGGCCATTGTGGTGCGACGTTTGCGGACTTGCGGAACCGGAATCGGCGTTCATTGTGATCGCTCCATTTCGAATGGGTCGGCGCATCGCCTTGCGCGGCCGGCCATGTTGACCTACCAGTGTTTGTTCTTTCCTTCCAATCGACGCCACACTTCTCGCGCTCCGGCGGAACACCGTCCGCCCATCGGAGCGAAACCGTTGATGAAACCCGCCGTCACGCGTTACCGGTACCGCCCAACGCAGCCGCGATTTTCTGGCCGTCGGGGCTGCCGAGTCCCGTGCACGCATCCCAACCCTGCGCGGCCGCGAACGTACCGTTATTGCCCTGCGTGATGTCATGAAACGCATCGGGACGGCTATAGAGCTTCGGCTGGATAAATCCCACCGGCTTCGCGCGACCCGCATTGATGCGCGCAATCAGTCCCGCGAAAAGTGGCGCAACGGCGCTCGTGCCGCCGACCACGGCCGATTGCCCCGCGACGAGCACGCGATAGCCCGTACTGGGCGAGGCGTCCGCGGCCACGTCAGGCACACCGCGGCCCGTCAACGTCTGAGTCGAGCCGTCCGAGCGCAGAACCTTGAGCTCGGCCTGCCACGCCGGCATCTGGAACCGCGCGCTTACGCCGCCGCCCGTCGCACCGCCCGCGGCACCGTCGTTCCAGACGACCTCTTTGCCGATCGACGCCCCGGCCCCGCTCCCTCCGTTCGCCACGAGATGTGTACCGCCACAGGCCAGCGCGTACTGGCTCGATGCGGGGAAATCGACGACATCCCCACCGCCGGACTCGTCGCTCGACCCGCTATCGCCCGAAGCGGCGCAAACCGTGACACCCAGCGCGGCGGCGTCCTTGAGCGCTTGATCGAATTGCGACAACGCCTGAGCGGTCCAGCTCGACTCGGGCGCACCCCAACTAATGGAAATGACCGAGGGCGCGTTCTTCGTATCGTGGATGGCCTGCTTGACCGCGGCGATGAATCCGGCGTCGCTGTTCGGCGCGAAGTAGACGGCGATCTTCGCGCCGGGCGCGAGTGCGCCCGCGATCTCGATATCGAGCGTCACCTCGCCGTCGGGCCCGGAGGGGTCGCCCGTGGGCGCGTTTTTTCCGCCGCCAACACCAACGGAAATCACTTGCGGATTGGTGGACAACCCCAATTCGCTGAAGTACTGCTGCAGATCGGAGTCCTGGTAACCGCCGCCCAGTTCGATGATGCCGATACATTGACCGCTGCCGTCGTTTCCAGTCGGGAAATCGTAGAGCTGGGCCAACTGCAGCGGCGTGAAGCCGGCGGTGTGGGGCGCGGCGCGCCGCGGCCCGATGGGCGGCACGGACATCCGGAAATGCGGGCGCGCCTGCGGACGATCGTCGAGCCCGAGCACCGCCGTTACCACGCCGCAGAGATCCTGCGGGACGCTCACGCTGCCGACACGGCCACGAAAGCCTCCCAGTTCGGGATGCTCGTAATGGGCGAGCTCGACACCGAACGCCTGCTGAAAGTGTTCGACGGTACCTTCGAGCGTGACCGCGGCTGCCGCGGCATCGCGCTCGGTCACACGAAGGCCGTATTCTTTCGCGAATGCCTCGACCTTCGCCAGATCGTCGTCCGCCGCCCCGAAGCGCGTCGCGAACGCTTCGCGCGTCAACGGCTCCTGCGTTTCGCCTCGCGCGATTTTTTGCACCGTCCGCTCCAGCGCTTGCTCGTCGCGCCGGCGCAATGTGACCACCACATGCAGCGTCTGGCCCGGATCGCACGGACCGAGACGCGTGGAACCCTCAACCGGCTCGCGATGGCTACCGACGAGCTGCTCTCTTGCTTTTGTCATGAATTGACGCTCCTCAGGGAAGGATTACGTCGAAGTTCCGACCGAACCGCCCTCGCGCAGTTCCTCATCGTTTCCCTAGTTCGCACGCCGTGAGCGCGCGTTGACCAACAAGGCGAACGACAATCGTCGGACAAGTGCTCAAAGTGTAGTGCATGCCGGTGGGGATCAGGCGTTGCTTGTGCTCCGCCTGGCCGAACGGCAGACCGGGTTGCGCTGAGAGCCGCGCCGGGCGGGCTCTCAGCAAAGATCATGCGAGCGGCATATGATGCGAGGCACCCATTCACATGAGGAACCGGGACATGTCTCTTTCCATGTATCAAGCGTCCGTGCCCGTTTTGGTTCGGGGGATGACCAACCTGCGCGCCATCCTCGCCAAGGCGCGTGCGCATGCCGAAGCGAAGAAGATCGACCCTGCCGTTTTGCTGGCGAGCCGGCTTTATCCCGACATGCATCCGCTTACGCGCCAGGTCCAGATTGCGGCGGATGCAGCGAAGTTCTGCCTGGCGCGGCTAGCGGATGTCGAACCGCCGAGTTTCCCCGATACGGAAACGACGTTCGAGGAGCTCGACGAGCGTCTCGCCAAGACCATCGCCTATGTGCAGGAATTCGACGCCGCGAAGCTCGCGGGCAGCGATGAACGCATCGTCAAGCTGAACATGCGGGATGGAACGCTCGAATTCCCGGGGATGAATTACTTGCTGCATTTCGCGGTGCCGAATTTCTTCTTTCATGTAACCACGGCATACGACATCTTGCGGCACAACGGTGTTGAACTCGGCAAGTTCGATTACCTCGGCAAGCCCGGGCGCGGCTGAGTCTGAACGGCTACCGAATGCGGCCTCAATCGAGCGAGAGCCGCAGGGCGAAACCGAGCAATGTCGCCGAAAAGGCCCAGCGCTGCAGCGTTTGGGCCAGCGGATGCGCGCGCATGAGCCCGGCGATGCGCGAGGCGCCAACGGCATAAAGCGTGTCGAAGGCTGCGCCGACGAGAAGCAGGATGATGCCCAACGTCGTCACTTGCAACGCAATGGGGCCGGCCGCGGGGCGAATGAATTGCGGCAGTAGCACTGAGCAGAAAAGTAACGCCTTCGGATTGAGCAGATTCGTCAGCAAGCCCTTGACGAAGGTGGCGCGCAACGCCGTGTTCGGCTGCTGCCCGGCGGCTTCGCCGGGCAGCGCGAAGACCGGCGAGCGGAAAATCTGGATGGCAACGTAACCCAGATAGACGGCCCCACCGATGCGCACGGTCTCGTAGAGCCAGGGAGCGGCCTTCAGCAGCGCGGCCACGCCGCAGGCTGAGAGCGTGACGTGCGTCGCACGGGACACCGCAAGTCCTGCCGCCGCAGTCAGACCGGTGCGTGTGCCCCGCGAGATCGAAGTTTGGAGGACCAGCGCCATGTCGGGACCGGGGATGGCATAGACGACGATCAGTGCGGCGATGAACGCTATCAGCAGGTTCGCTTCAATCATGGCAGGACTCGATGAAAATATGCGGATCGAGTCATATTGTCGCTGCCGATCCGGAGCGATTTTCGGCTTAATTTCTTGTTTTCCCTGACAGCGGGAGCGAATTCCACTCCATCCAACAGAACGATTCGAGTTTTCCACCCCTGCAGCACTACGATGGAATAATCACGCAGCGTTGCTATACGTGTCGCCAAACCAAGCCATCCCACGCAACGTTAGACCGCCACCCTCCGTCACCCCCATCAACCGCGTTGGGCGTGTGGGCTTGATTTATATCGTCAAAATCCGATATATGATTTCGAACATAGCGATCCTGCTTTCGGCTGATCGCGATGGGGTAACCGCTCGACATGACCATAGACATCGATGCCATTCACAAGGCGCTCGCCAATCCCGTGCGCCGCGAGATCCTGACCTGGCTCAAACAACCGGAGCTGAATTTTCCGGACCAGGAATTGCCGTTCGACCACGGCGTGTGCGCCGGACAAATCAACGTCCGGTGCGGCTTGTCGCAATCGAGCTGCTCGGCGCATCTCGCCACGCTGCAAAGCGCGGGGCTCGTCACGGTGAAGCGCATCGGCCAGTGGTGCTTTTTCAAGCGCAACGAGGCCGTTATTCGGGCCTTCCTCGAATCGTTGGACGCGGATCTCTGAACCGCAAAGACCCAAGCCAACGCGTCGAATCACCCCAATCCGCACGAAGCCGTATCGAACTCAACCCAACTTGACAGGCACAGGCCATCCGCCCCGCCAAAGAAGAGGACACCAGTCATGCCAACACTTTTCGATCCGCTGGTCGTCGGCGATCTGACGCTGCCGAACCGTATCATCATGGCCCCGCTCACGCGTCAGCGCGCCGGCGACATCCGCGTGCCGAACGCGCTGATGGCCCAGTATTACGCCGAGCGTGCATCGGCAGGACTCATTCTCAGCGAAGCAACCTCTGTCACACCGCAAGGCGTCGGCTATGCGGCCACTCCCGGCATCTGGTCCGACGAGCAGGTAGCCGGATGGAAGCAGGTGACCGAAGCCGTGCACGCGGCCGGCGGGCGCATCTTCTTGCAGCTCTGGCACGTCGGACGCGTCTCCGACCCGATCTTCCTCAACGGCGAATTGCCCGTCGCGCCGAGCGCGATCGCCCCCAACGGCCATGTCAGCCTCGTGCGTCCGCAGCGGCCCTATGTCACGCCACGTGCGCTCGAGCTCGATGAAATCCGCGAAGTCGTCGCGGCATTCCGCAAGGGCGCTCAGAATGCGAAAGCAGCAGGCTTCGACGGCGTCGAAGTCCATGGCGCGAACGGCTACTTGCTCGATCAGTTCCTGCAAGACGGTACCAATCGCCGCACCGACGCCTATGGCGGCTCCCTCGAGAATCGCGCCCGTTTGATGCTCGAAGTCGTCGACGAGTGCATCGCTGTGTGGGGTGCAAGCCGAGTTGGGGTTCATCTTGCGCCGCGCGGCGACTCCCATTCGATGGGCGACTCGGACCCGGCAGCCACCTTCGGCTATGTCGCGCGCGAGCTCGGCAAGCGCGGCATTGCGTTCATCTGCGCGCGTGAGGCGCTGGGTGACGACCGAATCGGCCCGATGCTGAAGGAAGCATTCGGCGGCGTTTATATCGCCAACGAAAAATTCACGAAGGAATCCGCTCAGCACACACTCGACGCGGGCGAAGCCGACGCCGTGGCGTGGGGAAAGCTCTTCATCGCCAACCCCGATTTGCCCGAACGCTTCAAGCTCGGTGCAGCGCTGAACGAGCCGGATCCGTCGACGTTCTATAGCGAAGGGCCGAACGGTTACGTCGACTACCCGTCACTCGAAGCGGCTTGATCGCTAATGCAGGAACCGCGGCGCGGGGCCGGGCCGATATCCCACCCCCGCGCTGATCTCCGCTGGCCAGCGCATCGCTGCGCCATGCGTCCGCAGTTTCGGGCCTTGCTCGCCAGGTCGCGGCCCAACACCGCTTGCGATTGCCGAGCGATTTGAGCATCATCGAGGTCTCGCTCTTTCGCCGCCCAATTCCAGTTAGCCGCCCCAACTGACGCACAGGAATTGTCCATGACCTCCTCCACCCCGATCATTTCGAAAGCCATCGTCACCGGCCATACGCGCGGGCTCGGCGCTGCATTGTCCGAAGCGTTGCTTGCGCGCGGCTTCACGGTCCTCGGCGTTTCGCGAACGCGCCATACATCGCTCGCCGCGCGTTTTCCGGATGCCGTTGAAGAAGCCGAAGTCGACCTGGCCGACCCGGAAAACATCGAAGCATGGCTCAGTACCGGCGCGCTACAGCGCTTCTTGCGCGACGCTGACCGGGTGGTTCTCGTCAACAATGCCGGCACCGCGGAGCCGATCGGCCCGCTCGATGCGCTGAATGCGCGAGAGGTTGGACGTTCTGTCGTGCTGAACGTGGCAGCGCCGCTGATGCTCTCGTGCGCATTCGCCGAAGCCAGCAAGCAAGCCTCGGACCGACGCATCGCACATGTGTCGAGCGGCGCGGCGCGCAATGCTTATGCGGGCTGGAGCGTCTATTGCGCGACGAAAGCGGCGCTCGATCACCATGCGCGAGCCGTCGCGCTCGGCAATGAGGCCGGGTTACGTATCGCAACGATTGCACCCGGTGTTGTCGATACGGCCATGCAGGCGGCACTGCGCGACACGGACAAGGCCGCGTTCCCATCGCGCGACAAGTTCGTCGAACTCGAGCGCGCGGGGCAGTTGACTCCGCCGCAGCAAGCCGCCGAAAAGTTCACCGACTATCTGCTGAGCAGCCGATTCGGCGAGGCCGCGACCGTCGATTTGCGTGCTCTGCCATCGTAGTGCCGCCTTCGCTCGATATGTCCGTTTTCGATGCGAGCCGTGTCAATGCGGCTCGCTGTTGCGCCCGCCCACCACGGAGCCCTTGCCCATGAACTCATCCCGCCGCACGTTCGTGATCACCTGTCTTGGCGCGGTGTCCTCGCTCGGTCTGCAAAGTCGCGTACTTGCTGCCGGCGCGGCCCCCAAGCTCGAGGAAAGCGATCCGCAGGCAAAGCAATACGCCTATTTGCACGATGCCTCGAAAGTCGATGCGAGCCGCAACCCCAACTACAAGGTGGGCCAGACCTGCGCGAACTGTTCGCTGTTCAGCGGCGAATCGGGCCAGGATTGGGGCGGTTGCCTGCTTTTCGGCGACAAGCAGGTTGCCGCAAAAGGCTGGTGCAACCAGTACACGAACACCTGACGCTTAGATGACCAAACCCGGCAACCCGCGACAACTCGATACGCTGCTTCAACAAGCCCTCGCCCTACAGCAAAACGGCGCGCTTTCCGATGCCGAAGAGATCTACCGGGAAATTCTTGCGCAGCGGCCCCGGCATTTCGACGCACTGCAGCTCCTCGGCGCGCTCATGCTGCAAACGCGCCGCATCGAAGAAGGTGCCCAACTGCTGCAACGAGCGATTGCGATCAACGGCACGCAAGCGCCGCTCCATTCGAACTTGGCTTTTGCCCTCAACGCGCTCGGTCGCCCGACCGACGCGCTCGCCAGCGCAAACCGCGCGCTCGCGCTCAAACCCGGTTTTGCCGATGCGCTGAACAATCGCGGGATGGCGCTCGCGGCACTCGATCGTCCGAATGAAGCGCTAAGCAGCTTCGACAAAGCGCTCGCCGCGAAGGCTGACTTCCCGGCGGCGTGGAACAACCGCAGTTGCGCCCTGCGCGACCTGGGCCGTGCCGCTGACGCACTCGCGAGCTGCGAGGCCGCGCTCCAGCTCCGCCCTGATTACGCCGAAGCATGGAGCAATCGCGGCAACGCACTGAGCGACCTGAATCGCCCGCTCGAAGCGCAGGCGAGTTATGAACGGGCACTCGAACTCGCGCCCGATTTCGTCGACGCCTGGAACAATCTCGGCCTGACGTTCGTCGACCTCGATCGGCATTCGGAAGCGCTCGAAAGCTATGAACGCGCGCTTGCACTCGCACCCGAGGCTGTCGAGACACGTTGGAACCGCGCCCTGTGCCTGCTCCAGCTCGGCAGGCTCGACGAGGGATGGGCCGAATACGAATGGCGCTGGCGGCGCAAACGTATCGCCGCGGGATCGCTCACATTCGACGCGCCGCTATGGCATGGCGACGCATCGCTCGAAGGCAAAACCATTTTGCTTCACGCCGAACAAGGCCTCGGCGATACGCTCCAGTTCTGTCGCTACGCGGCGCTCGTCGCGCAACGCGGCGCACGCGTGATACTCGAAGTGCAGCCGGAACTGATGCGGCTTCTGCGTGATCTGGACGGCGTTGCCGAATTGATCAAAACAGGCGCGCGGCTGCCCCATTTCGATTACCACTGCCCGCTGTTGAGCTTGCCGCTCGCACTGCATACGACGCTCGACACGATTCCGGCGACCACACCATATTTGCACGCCGATGATGAAATTGCCGATCGTTTTCGCGCCCGGATCGACGAGGCAATGGCCGGTTCGGGTTCCGACTCGGGCGCGCTCAAAGTCGGGCTCGTCTGGGCGGGCGGCGCCCGCGCGCATGTGCCGGAGCTGCGCAAGAACGACGCACGTCGCTCGCTTGCCTTTGAACAACTGGCGCCGGTCCTCGATGTGCCTCATGTGCAATTCTTCAGCTTGCAAAAGGGTGCGGCCGCCGCACAGCTGCGAGACGCGCAAGCGGCGCAGCCAGAGCCACAAGCCCCGGCACGGCGCATCATCGATTGGACCGACGATCTGCACGATTTCGCCGATACGGCCGCACTCGTCGCCAATCTCGATCTCATCATTTCCGTCGATACGTCGAGCGCGCATCTGGCAGGCGCGATGAACCGGCCCGTATGGATTCTGAACCGGCTCGACACCTGCTGGCGATGGATGCTGGAGCGCGAGGACAGCCCGTGGTATCCCAGCGCGCGGCTCTTTCGTCAGCCCTCGCTCGGCGACTGGGCAAGCGTGCTGGCCGCCGTGGCGGATGCGCTGCGGCTGCGCAGCACGACGACTTAGCATGCTTTCCACTTCCGGGCGTCGAAGGGCGTCGAACAGTGCGCCAGTTTGTCGATTTACGCCGTCGTCGTTCGTCGTAGGGGGAGGAGCGGGATGAGTGGCCTTTTTCGGCGCCCCGGCTCCTTCACCAATTTACGGAGAGAAAGAAATGCGCTTCCTATCGATGGTAAGGATCAATGAGAACACGGGCCAACAACCGAGTGCGCAGTTGATGGCCGACATGGGCAAGCTCATCGAAGAGCTCACCCGCGAGGGCAAGCTGCTCGACACTGCGGGGCTGACGCCCACATCCGACGGCGTGCGCGTCAGCCTGGCCGACGGGAAAATTCGCGTGGTCGATGGCCCATTCGCCGAAACGAAGGAAGTCATCGGCGGCTATGCCCTGCTCCAAGCGGAGTCGAAGGAGGAGGCCATCGAGCTGACCAAGCGCTTCCTTCGAGTCCATGGCAGCGAATGGAACATCGAATGCGAGGTGCGCCAAGTCGTGGAGCCATGCATCGCATAAGGGACCGAATAAGGGACCGCACTTCGTTGGATACGCCTGCCGGGTGCGACTTACGTTCGATCATCCCACCCGCCAGCATCACGCCTCACCTTCGAAGTGCCTGGCCCACTCAAGCAGCCAATCGAGCAAGCCGGTTACCGAGCTCACTGCTTGCCACCGTCATCGGCGCACGCAATTCGTTGGCCACCAGACCGAGCCCTGCCAACGCCGCCTTCACGGGCGCGGGGTTGGGCTCGGACCCGAGCGCCTGAATGAGCGGGGTAAGTTCGTGAAACAGGTGCCGCGCCTCGATCAAATCGCCGCGCTCGATCGCGCGATACATCGCGACGAAGCGTTCGGTCCGGACATGGGCGGCCGCGGAGATCGCTCCGCTGCCGCCCATGCAAAGCGTGCTGAAAAGGGCCTCGTCGTTGCCGGCCAGCACGTTCAAGCGCCCATCGACAATCAGCGCGCGCGTCGTCTCGGTTGAGCCCGCGCAATCCTTGATCGCAACGATGCGCGGATGCGCGGCCAGCACGAGCAGGGTCTCGAGTTCGATCCGCACCCCCGTGCGGTGCGGAATGTCGTAAAGAATCAGCGGCTTTTCGCTCCGATCGGCCAGGCCGGAGAAATGGTCGACGAGCGCCGCTTGCGACGGACGGATGTAATAAGGCGCCGAAATCAGCAAGCCCGCCAGCGGAAATTCGTTGAACCGCCTCACCGATTCGTGCAGTTGTGCCGTCTGATTGCCGGCAATGCCGGCCATAACGGGCGTGCCCCCCGCCGCTCGAAGGATCGTATCGAGCACGGCTTCGCGCTCGTCCTGGGCGAGCGCCGCCGGCTCGCCCGTCGTGCCCAGCGCAGCGAAGCCCGCCACGCCTTGCCGGTTATAGCGCTCAACAAGTGACGCGAGCGCCCGATGATCCACTGCACCCGCCGAAAACGGCGTAATGAGCGGAATCCAGATACCAGAGAAATTCGACATGTCTTCTTCACCTCGATGTACTGACCGAAGAGAATCCGTCGAACGGCGAAGGGGTGCGTGAAGAGTAAGGCGGCTTGTCGCTGTCCCGTCGATCGCCCGACGGCAACAGCGCGCCGGTCAGACGAGCAGCTGTTTTTTTGCTTTGGAAACCGCGCACACCAACCCGTTCGCTGGCGCAAGGCGCGCAGCGAAGTCGTCAAGAGCGACAAGAAGGGAGATGCCGTGGAAATCCATCCGACGCAGTGTACAGGGGCCGCATCAGCGAATCAATCGAAGCCTTGACTTCTGATTGCGGCCACGTAATATACGCATCGCGTACAAAACCGACGAGGAGCCACGGCATGAGCGTTCCCCAGCAAGCCTTCCTGCGCGACGCCATGCGCCGCCTCAATATGACGCGCGACGCGTTCGCCAATCGCATCGGCGTCAGCCGTCGCGCGCTCGATACTTGGCTTTTGCCCGAGGATTCGCAGGAATCCCGCGGCATGCCGGAGATCGTCGAGCGGTTCGTCTCCGAGATCGTCGAACGTCGCGAGCAGGCGCCCGAATATACGCAAAGTGTAGATTCTCAATCGCTGGCCAGCCAGATGCTTTTCGAGGGCAAACCGCAACTGCTCTCGGTCGATCAGTTCTCTCGCGATGCGGTGGAGGCCCTCTTTCGCGTTGCCGACATCATGCAGCCCATTGCGCAACGCAAGAAGATTTCGCGCGTGCTGGAGGGGGCCGTACTCGGCAATCTGTTCTTCGAAGCCAGCACGCGTACGCGCGTCTCGTTCGGCGCGGCCTTTTGTCGGCTGGGGGGTACCGTGTGCGACACGACGGGTTTCACGTTTTCGTCGATGGCCAAGGGGGAATCGATCTACGATACGAGCCGCGTCATGAGCGGCTATGTCGATGCGCTCGTCGTGCGCCATCCCGAACAAGGCTCCGTGGCCGAATTCGCGCGCGCGACGAATCTGCCCGTGATCAACGGCGGCGACGGCCCCGGCGAACATCCGAGCCAGGCGCTGCTCGATCTCTATACGATCCAGCGCGAATTCTCGCGGCTCGGCAAGATCGTGGACGGCGCCCATATCGCGCTCGTCGGCGACCTCAAATACGGGCGCACCGTGCATTCGCTCGTCAAACTGCTTGCGCTTTACCGCGGCATCAAGTTCACGCTGATTTCACCGCCGACGCTCGAGATGCCCGCGCATATCGTCGAACAGATTTCATGCAATGGACACGTCATCGAGCAAACCGCCGATCTGGCCGCGGGGCTGACAGGAGCCGATGTCGTCTATGCGACGCGTATTCAGAAAGAACGCTTCAAGGACGAATCGTTCGAAGGCTACACGCCGGACTTTCAGATCAACCAGGCACTCGTCGATGCCGTCTGCGGGCGCGATACATTGATCATGCATCCGCTGCCGCGCGACAGCCGGCCCGGCGCGAACGATCTCGCGACGGACCTCAATCACGACTCGCGGCTGGCCATCTTTCGCCAGACCGATAACGGCATTCCGGTGCGCATGGCGATTTTCGCGGTACTGCTTGGCGTTGAAAATCAGGTGCGCCATTCGATGCGCGACGCGGCGTGGCGGCCGCCGGCCTATCTCGGCCCCGACGACGCGATCTTTCACGGGATCGACTGACGGTCCATCAATCCAAATTCGTGACGCACGGCCGTCGCGATGCCGTCAACGACATCCCTCACCAGCAGGCGTCCTTTCTCACGGCTCGAATCTTTTGCCGAGGAAAGTACGCCGCTCGACGGAACCCAGGCGGTGCGGGCCGGGTACATATCGTAGGCCGGGAATTGCGCGGGGCCATGCGCTGGAATGTCGTCCAGCGACACGAGCCCCGGATGATAGTGGAGCATCATCGACGTCTCGATGACAGCGGCATGCTCGAGCGCGATACCAGGAAACCCGTCCGGGAAAATCACATCGAGCGTTTCCTTGCGGCAGAACTCCCAGTGCTCCACGCGCATCACTTCCATCCCGCTGTCGGCACCGATGTCACGCATCGCGAGCTCGATACCTTCGGTCACGAACCACTGGTTTTCGAAATGCCCGACGACAGTCACGAGGCGCCTGACACCATGCCGATGAAATTCCCGCACCGCGTCGCGGATCATTGCGCTCAACGTCGCGCCGTCAAGACTCGTCGTGCCGCAAAAATGCTGTCCGCCGCCGCTTCTCGGTTGCGACTTGTAGCCGTACGAGATCGCAGGCGCGACGATGCCGCCTACCTCACGGGCCACGTCTTCACTGATGGCGCTGGCGAGCAATGCATCGGTGCCGAGCGGAAGATGCGGCCCATGCTGTTCGGTCGCGCCGCACGGCAGAAATACGACCGATCCAGCTCTGACTCGTTGCTCGTATTCCACCCAGCTCATGTTGTCCATGCGCACGCCACTCATGTCGAACTCCTGTTATTGGCGAAAAACGACCGGCTCCGATCCGGTGCCGCGTCGCATTAGATGAAAGAGGTAGTAGCTCGCGCCACCGACAGCGAGACCCGCGAGCCACGAAAGGTCGATACCGCCGAGCGCCATCGCGAGGGGCCCCTGCATCGACTCGATGCTGCCCACCTGAAAAAGCCACGCTGCGACGACACCCAAGGCCAGCGCGGCGGCACCGGCCCAATTCACATCGCCATATTCACAGACCGTGTGGTGAATGTAGAGCGCGCCGACATCGATCGCGCCGCGCCGTACGAAGAAGAAATCGACGAGCACGATGCCGGCCCAAGGCGCAATCCACACGACGAAGAAGACCATCACATCTTCGAATGTGTTCGCAAATGCGCCTGAGTGCAGGAAGACATCGAGCACCGCCAACCCGATCACACCGGCGCCCACGGACACCGCCCAGCGCGGAACGCGCAGATCGAGCGATTGTGTCGCGAGTGCCGCCGAGTAAATGACGACGATGTTGGTCGCAATCGGGCCATGAACGAGCACGATGAGGACGGGCAACGCCATCGCGCCGAATACGGCGATGATCAGTTGCGCCGGGTCCGCGCCCGTTCCCGACGACGCGATCATCGCGCCGAGAAAGGCAAGCCACACGGTCGGAACGAACATGCCGAGCGCGGTCGCGCGAAACACCTGTGCGCTGCGCAATTGCGGTCGCGTGAAGCGCGTGTAATCCGCCGCATAGACGAGCCACGAGATCGCCCAACCGATGCCGATCGCAGTCATCAGCTTGCTCATCGCGGATAACCGGCCAATCCCCCGAGCCGTCGAAACATGCCAGTGAATATCGACATGCGTGAAGGCCAGCACCGTCATGACAGCCATAATGGCCAGAACGAATGGCATCGTATAACGCTCGAAATACCGTATCGCATGAAAACCCCACGTTGCGATTCCCACCTGGATCACCATGACCGCGATGGCAATGACGTACTTCAACTCCATGCCGCCACCGATCCCCATACGTTCGAGTGCGGCAACGGCAAGATCGAGCACGATCCACGTGTTGAGCGCGACCCATCCGATCGGCATCAACACTTGCATGAGGGTGGGCAGCCAAGCGCCGCGCCGTCCGAAGGCCAGCCGCGACAGCACCATCTGTGGCACACCCGAATGGTGGCCAATCACGCACATCGCGCCGAACAATGCGCATCCCAATACATTGCCGATCACGATGACCGCCAAGGTTTCGACAAGACTCAGACCGAGTTGGATGCCAATCGCCCCCAGCACCCAGTTGATCGGCGCCACATTGGCGCCGGCCCAGATCCAGAACTGGTCCAACTGTCCCGATGTTCTGCTTGCGCTCGGCACAGGCGTGATGCCCTGCATGTCGAATGCGGCGCTGACGTGCGCCTTGTCTTGCACCATCTGATCGTTTGACACGGTTGTCTCCTCCTGGCCTCACGGCTCTCGTTCGCCTGTTCCGGATTCAAGCAGAGACGATTACCGAGCGAAATCGATGAATCCTCAACTGAGGTTGAGCCAGATTGGACATCGCCGGCCACGCCTGCCGCGGGGCTTGAGTTTTTCTCTACTCGCCAGAAAAAATCATCAATCGCGCTGACAAGCGTGTCGTGGCTAAATCGGTGTTCATGTTCTTTCGGCTTCATCAAGTAGAGGAATACACACGCCATGACGACTCTTCTTCAAATCAATGCCAGCGCGCGCAATGGCCGATCGGTGAGCCGCAAGCTGTCCGACGCCTTCGTGTCGGCCTGGATGCAGCTCGAGCCCACCGCGCAAATCATCGCTCGTGACGTCGGCGCCCATCCCCCTCCGTTCATTACCGAAGAGTGGATCGCAGCGGCTTTCACGCCTGAACAAAACGCCACGCAAGCGCAACGCGACGCATTGCGTCTGTCCGACGAACTGATCGATGAAGTCGATCGCGCCAATGTGATCGTGATCGGTACGCCGATGTACAACTACGGGATGCCGGCTACGCTCAAGGCGTGGTTCGACGCGGTCATTCGCATCGGCAAGACGTTCACGTTCGATCTCGCGCGTGGCGACTTCCCGCTGGAGCCGGTCATGCGCGGCAAGAAGCTCGTCATACTGAGCTCGCATGGTGAATTCGGATTCGGGCCCGGTGGCGTCCGCGAGAGAATGAATCACCTGGAAACGCATATCCGTACCTGCGCTCACTACCTGGGCGTCGACGAAAGCCACGCGATCAGCATCAGCTACCAGGAATTCGACGACGCGCGACATCAAGCATCGGTCGCCGACGCGTTCGCCGCCGTGCCCGTGCTCGTGCGTGAGCTGGCAGGCGCCTCGATAGCGGCCCGCCCGACCGAACCGTTCAATACCTCGTATCGGGAACACAGCCGATGAACACGACATCCCCTCGCGCTGAGGATGCGCTCACCCGTATTCCGGCACGCCAAGGCGTGGCGGTGAAACTCGCCACCGGCATGACGATCAAGGTCGTCAATACGCATGGCCATCAAGTGGTCGACACATGGGCTTTCAATCAGGAGGACATCGGCGAATGGATGTCGATGGAGCATAGCCGTGCGTCGATGTTGAGGCTCGCCCCGAAGCTCGGCGACACACTGGTCACCAATCGTCGCCGGGCCATTCTGACGCTTGTCGAAGATACGACGCCCGGTGTGCATGACACGTTGATCGCGGCCTGCGACAGGCATCGATATCGACAGCTCGGGGTCGTCGGCCATCATGACAACTGCACCGACAATCTCGCTGCTGCGCTCGGTAGCCTCGGCTTGCACGCTGAACGAACGCCGTGCCCGCTGAATCTGTTCATGAACGTGCCCGTACACGACAATGGGCGGCTCGACTTCGCGCCGCCCGTCAGTCAGCCGGGCGGGTATGTGACGCTGCGCGCGGAAATGGATCTCATCGTCGTAATGTCCGCGTGCCCGCAGGACGTCACGCAAGTCAACGGGATGACGCCTACCGATGCGCATTATTCGGTAGGCTAAAGCACACGTCGTACGTTGACGCGCGTAGCGGCAGTTTCCTGGCGAACACGCAGTGCTTTGTGCGGTAACATCCGTTCACCGCAACGGGGCCGACTTCCGAATCAGGTATTTCGCCATGCGCAAGCTGCCACCGCTCAATTCGATCCGCGCATTCGAGGCCGCGGCCCGACATCAGAGCTTCACCGCCGCCGCGGCTGAGCTGTCCGTCACGATTACGGCAGTGAGCCACCAAATTCGACAACTCGAAGCGCGCATCGGACACAAGCTTTTCGAAAGAACAGGTCGTGCCGTCACGCTGACCCGTGTGGGCCAGGCAATCTACCCGCTCGTGAGAGATGGATTCGATCAGATCGCCGACGCGTTCGAGCTCGTCAATGCGCGCGCAAACGACGATTCGATCCAGATCTCGGCCACGCGCGCCTTCGCCGAGCGCTGGCTGATGCCGCGGCTGTCGCAGTTCAATGCAATCCACCCCGATGTCACGGTGCATATCCACGGTTCGGAGCGAGCGGTCGACTTGCGTGCCGAAGATATCGACCTGGCGATCCGATATGGAAGCGTCGAATCGGATCAACGCGATTCGGTGATTTTGGACGATTGCTATCTCGCGGTGGCCGATCGCGGTATTTGTCCCGAAGACCGCATGCCGACCATCGCGGATTTTTACCAACGTCCGTTGCTCGCATACAAATGGGAAAACCGCGCGCTGAACGCACCGAGCTGGTCCGCGTGGCTCGCGCAGGTCGAGCACAATCGAACCGTCGACTTCCGCATTTCCTGGTACAGCGAGGAAATGCTCGCGCTGTATGCCGCCGAGTGTGGCCTCGGCCCGCTGATTTGCAGCAACATCCTGATAGACGAAGAATTGCGCACGGGGCGCCTGCGTCGGATCGAAGGCCCTCGTTTGGCGGGTTTTTCGTATCGCCTCGTCGAGATGCCGTCCTCACGCCGCAAGACGGGTCTTCGCGTTTTCGCGCAATGGCTTCGCGCGGAGGCGGAGGCATTTCGCACCCGATCCGCTGTAACCGACTGACTCCGAATCCGCGGCGAGTGCATCCGCCATCTGCCTGCTATAACAGTCGTCATCACGTGCGCGTCGCACCGCCCCTTTTCGATCGGGCACCCGCTTTGCTGCATAAGCCGGCGTCTTGCGGGCGAGAAACACGCCGAGGCTTGCACGCGCTTTCAGTCCGCTTACCGGAGTCCACTGACCGCCATGTCGAAGCCTCCCGCTCCTTCTCAACAGTTGTCCGCGGCCACGAAGCCCTCCGCCACGACCGCGGCTCACGCCCCTCCCCCGAATACCGCGCGCCGCCGGTTTCTACAAACGGCTGCCGCTGCCGCGGCGGCCGGCGCGGCCCCGCGCATGCACGCCGAGGATTTCCTGATGGCACAACCGGCTATCCCCGCATCGGGCGCGACGCCACAACGCACCGCGCCGACGCAGCCCGTCAAACTGACGATCAACGGTCACCCATATCTTCTGCAACTCGAGCCACGCGTCACACTACTCGACGCGTTGCGCGAGTATGTGGGACTGACCGGGACCAAAAAGGGCTGTGATCGCGGCCAATGCGGCGCCTGCACGGTACTGGCCAACGGCCGGCGCATCAATGCGTGCCTGACGCTCGCCGTCATGCACGAAGGCGAAGCGATTACGACGGTCGAAGGGTTGGCGGCGGGCGAGAGGCTCAGCCCCCTGCAACAAGCGTTCATCGAGCACGACGCGTTTCAGTGCGGATATTGCACGCCGGGCCAACTCTGTTCGGCGACGGCTCTGCTCGATGAATTCCACGCAGGTGCCGCAAGCGCCGCAACGAGCGATGTGCGCACGCGTCCCGCGGAACTCACCGCGGCGGAAATTCGCGAACGCATGAGCGGCAACCTGTGCCGCTGCGGTGCCTATCCGAACATCGTGGCGGCAGTGGCCGCCGTACAGGGCGGCAAACGCACCGGGTGAACGGAGCCGCCAAAGGACATTCGATGGAAGCGATCTCTTACGAACGGGCGACCGATGTCGCAACGGCGCTGCGCGCGATACGCGAGCCCGGAGCGGTTTTCATCGGCGGCGGCACCAATCTGGTCGATCTGATGAAGGGCGGCGTGGAAAAGCCGCTCAAGCTCGTCGATATCACGCATCTCGGCGCCGGGCTCGATGCGATCGGTACCCTGCCCGACGGCGGCCTGCGCATCGGCGCGCTCGTGCGCAACAGCGACGCGGCCAATCATGCGCTCGTGCGCGAAGGTTACCCGCTCTTGACGCAAGCACTGTTGGCGGGCGCATCGGCACAGTTGCGCAATATGGCGACTGTCGGCGGCAATCTGATGCAGCGAACGCGCTGCCCCTATTTCTACGACACCGCGTTCCCCTCGTGCAACAAGCGCCTCCCGGGTAGCGGCTGCGGTGCAATCGACGGGCACAATCGGGGCCATGCCATTCTCGGCGCGAGCCCTCAGTGCATCGCCGTCAATCCGTCGGACATGAGCGTGGCACTGGCCGCGCTCGACGCGACAGTGCACGTCGCGGGGCAAGACGGTGAGCGCATCATTCCTATCTCCGAATTTCACCGGCTACCGGAAGACCGGCCCGATATCGATACGACGTTGCGCCCGGGCGAGCTGATCACAGCCGTCCAACTGCCCCCACCGGCGTTCGCGGAACATGCGCACTATTTGAAGGTGCGCGACCGCGCGAGCTATGCATTCGCACTTGTCTCCGTTGCGGCTGCCTTGCAGCTCGACGGAACGACGGTATCGAATGCGCGCATTGCATTGGGCGGCGTAGCGCATAAGCCATGGCGCGCAACGATCGCGGAACAGCGGTTGATCGGCCGGCCATTGTCCGACGACGTATTGCGCGAAGCCGCGGCGGCCGAGCTGCGCGCAGCGCATCCGCAGCGCGAGAACCGCTTCAAGGTGACGCTTGCCGAACGCGCGATTCAGCGGGCCGTCGATGTTGCTGCGGGCCGCGGCGGCGCGCACCCAACGGGAGCCACGATATGAACGCCATCGGTCAACCGCTCGATCGCACCGACGGTGTACTCAAAGTCACCGGCCAGGCACAGTACGCGGCCGAATTTCCGGCCGGCCGGCTCGCGCACGCGGTGCTCGTCACGAGCAAGGCCGCGTGCGGCACAGTGGCATCGATCGATTCGAGCCGTGCCCAGAGCCTGCCAGGGGTGCTGTACGTCATGACGTCACAAAACGCGCCCCGCCTTCCGGGCAACGGCCAGCCGAAGGTCTCGCCGCCCGCGCTGCGGCGACTGTCGCTGCTGCAGGACAACGAAGTCCATTACGACAATGAGCCGGTCGCCGTCGTGGTCGCCGATACGCTCGAGCATGCCGTACATGCGGCCGATGAACTGCGTATCACCTACCGAAACGCGCCGGCCGCGCTCGACTTCGCGCACGGCAAAGCAACCGGACACCCACCCGCTTCGATGATCGGCGGTCCGGCCGACACGCAACTCGGCGACTTCGACGCCGGACTCAAGGCCGGCAAGGTACATGTCGATGCCGTCTATACGACGCCGATGGAGCATCACAATCCAATGGAGCCGCACGCCGTCCTCGCCTCGTGGGACGGGCCGCGGCTCACGCTCTACGACACGACGCAAGGCGTTGCCAACGCACAGCGCGCCGTCGCCACGACACTTGGCATACCAGTCGAACAGGTGCATATCATTTCACCGTTCGTCGGCGGCGGATTCGGCTGCAAGGGCTCGGTCTGGTCGCACGTCGTGCTCTGCGCGATGGCCGCGCGCGAGGTGGGCCGGCCCGTGCGCCTTGCACTCACGCGCCCTCAGATGTTCGGCCCCGTGGGCGGCCGGCCGCGTACCGAGCAGCACATCGTGGCGGCGGCGCATCCGGACGGCACGCTGACGGCGCTGCGTCACGATACGTTTGCGACGACCTCGAAGATCGAGGACTGGACCGAGACCTGCAGTGTGCTGACGCGCATGCTTTACAACGTGCCGAACCTCGCGACGACGCACCGGCTCGTGCCGCTGAACGTCGGCACACCGACCTTCATGCGCGCGCCCGGCGAGGCGACGGGCTCCTTCGCGCTCGAATCGGCCATGGACGAACTTGCCCATGCGCTCAACATGGATCCGATCGAGCTGCGCCTGAAGAACTACGCTGAAATCTCGCCGCACGAGCGCAAGCCCTGGTCGAGCAAGCAGCTGCGCGAATGCTATCGCCTCGGCGCGCAGCGCTTCGGCTGGGTACGGCGCCCGCGCACACCGCGCACGATGCGCGCGGGCGATACGCTGATCGGCATGGGAATGGCGACGGCGACTTACCCGGCGCGGCGCAGCGAGGCCTCGGCTACCGCGCAAATCCTGCCTGACGGTACGGCAAACGTCGTCTCCGGCACGCAAGATCTCGGCACCGGCACCTATACCGTCATGACACAAGTGGCGGCGGATGCGCTCGGTTTTCCCGTCGACCGTGTGCGTTTCGGGCTCGGCGATTCGACGCTGCCGCGCGCGCCCGTATCGGGCGGCTCGCAATCGGTCGCGAGCGTCGCGCCGGCCGTACACGAAGCGGCAAGCGCCGCACGCGCGCAACTGATCGAGCTCGCGCGTGCGGACCGCGACTCGCCGCTTCACGGGGTGGCCGCGGAAGAACTCTCGGTAGTCGACGGTTGGGTCATCAATCATGCGCGGCCCACCCAGCGCGACCCGGCCGCCGCAATCATCGCCCGCGCCGGATCGCGCCCGATCGAAGCCAAGGCAACCGCGCGCAGCGGCGACGAGCGCGAGCACTTCGTCTTCGATTCATTTGGCGCCGTGTTCGTCGAAGCGCATGTCGATGAAGCGCTCGGCACGATTCGCGTGCCGAGAGTCGTTGCCGTCTACGACGTCGGCCGGCTGCTCAACGCAAAGACGGGCCGGTCTCAATTGATGGGCGGCATCGTTTGGGGCATCGGCGCGGCGCTGCAAGAGCACAGCGTGCTCGATGCGCGCTATGGGCGCTTCGTAAACGCGAATTTGGCCGAGTATCACGTGCCGGTCAACGCTGATATCGGCACGATCGATGTGACGGTGCTCGACGTACCCGACATGCGATTCAACACGCTCGGCGCGCGTGGCATCGGCGAGATCGGTATTACCGGTGTCGCGGCGGCCGTGGCCAACGCCGTCTACAATGCGACCGGCGTGCGCGTGCGCGACTTGCCTATCACGCTCGATAAAGTGTTAGCGCCGGTGACGGCCTAGTGCGGGCGGCGTCCAACCTCGGACAATGTGCCATTCGTGCGTATAGATCGCAGGAAGACGTTGCCGCGCACCCGCTTGCGTCCGTATGGGGTGGCCGCATGGCGGCTGATTTTGCCGCGGCGGTTGCGGGCAGCACGGCCGCCGCGCACAATCGAGACCAAGCCTCCCGACGAACCCGCCGATGACCTATGCCTCACTCGCCACCGGATTACTGCTGGCCGCAGGACGCGGCACGCGCTTCGATCCGCAGGGCCAACAAAACAAGCTGCTTGCGCCGCTCGCCGATGGCACACCTGTCGCCCGTGCCGCGGCGCACGCGATGCTGGCGGTGTTGCCGCGCGTGATCGCCGTCGTGAGGCCCGGTGCGGAAACGCTCGCGCACCTGCTCAACGAAGCGGGATGCGAAGTCGTCTTCGCTGCCGAGGCCGAACGCGGCATGGGCGCAAGCCTCGCCGCGGGCGTGCATGCCAGTGCGGACGCCGACGGCTGGGTCGTCGCGCTGGCCGATATGCCGTGGGTCTCACCGACGACGATCGAAGCCGTGGCGCGCGAATTGGACCAGGGCGCCACGATCGTCGCGCCGCTTCACGATGGACGGCGCGGGCATCCGGTCGGCTTCGGCGCGGTGCACGGCGAAGCGCTTGCCGCGCTCGACGGCGATGTCGGCGCCCGCAATCTGCTCACGTCATCCGCGCTGACGACGATCGCGGTGGACGACCCGGGCGTACTCGCCGACATCGATACTCCCGGGGACCTGCAACGCCGATAGCCGGCCAGCTTAGCCATCGATTTTGACGACCACCTTGCCGAACGCGCCACGTTCGAGATGGGCGAGCGCCTCGGGCAATCTGTCGAACGAATAGACGGTGTCGACGACGGGCTCGATTCCCGTCGCGTCGACCGCCTGCACGAGTGCTTCGAGCGCTCGCCGATGCCCGACGCCGATGCCCTGGATGACGGGCCTCGTCAGAAACGACGGTACGCTGGGCAGCGTCATCGTGAGTTCGCCCAGCACACCGATCAGCGAGATCCGTCCGCCTTGCCGCAACGCGCGCAGCGATACACCGAGATTGTCGCCTCCAGCCAGCTCGAAGATGTGATCGGCCCCACGGCCGCCTGTCAGCTCACGCACGACTTCATCCCAACGGGGATACTGCAAACGATCGATGCCATGGGTCGCACCGAGCTCGCGCGCCCGCGCCAGCTTATCGCCGCTGCCCGAAGTCACGATGACGTTGGCGCCGTGAACTCGGGCAAGCTGCAGCCCAAACAGCGCGACCCCGCCCGTTCCTTGCACCACGACCGTCTGGCCAGCATGCAAGGCGCCCTTTTCAACGAGTGCAAACCACGCTGTGAGTCCGGCGCACGGCAGCGTGCTCGCCCGAACCGCATCCAGCGAGCGCGGCGAACGCACGGCCCAGTCCTCGTGTAGCACGACGTATTGCGCCAATACGCCCGGCAGACCTCCGCCAACCACGCGCGCATGGTCGGGCCAATCTCCATCGATCCAGCCCGCCCAGAACGTACCGATTACGTCGTCGCCCTCGCGAAAGCGTGTCACGCGTTCGCCGGCGGCGACGACGACGCCGGCCATGTCAGAGCCCGGCGTGAGCGGAAACGGCATCGGTGCGCCGTCTTCGCCTGCGATCACGCCAAGATCGCGATAGTTGAGCGAGACGGCGCTCACGCGCACCAGAATCTCGTTGGCTGCCGGCACGGGCAGCGGACCTTCATCCATGTGCAGATGCTGCACGCCCGGTTGCGCGACCACCCACTTCTGCATCGAGCGACTCATATGGACTCTCCTGTGACGTTGATTGAATATTGGATGGAGTCAGCTTAAAGGCGAAAAAGCGGAACCGGTGGTGGCATTTTTTCCCATCGTTGTAGACTTCGTGGAACCAATGAATCTGGGTAGCGAGGCTTGCCATGACCGACCGACTGACCGGGATTTCCGCCTTCGTCAACGCCGTTGAAGCAGGCAGTTTTGCGCTCGCCGCCGAGCGCATGAATCTGACGCGTTCCGCGGTGGGCAAGAGCATCGCCCGGTTGGAGGAACGGCTCGGCGCGCGGCTCTTTCACCGCACCACGCGTGCACAGAACCTCACCGACGACGGCGCAGCGTTTTACGCGCACTGTGCGCGCGCACTCGCCGAGCTCGAGGCAGGCGAAACCGTGCTCGCGGCCGCCCGATATGAGCCGCAAGGGCGTTTGCACGTGAGCGCACCGGTGTTGTTCGGGCGCCTGTGCGTTGCACCGCTGCTGTTGGAAATGGCGGCACGCTATCCGCGTCTCGAACTGCAAATCAGCTTTACCGATCGCGTCGTCGATCTGGTCGGCGAAGGCGTCGATCTCGTCGTGCGCAGCGGCCGCTTGCGCGACGTGCCGGCCGACCTCGTCGCGCGCAAGCTCGGCGAGCAGGCGATGGTGCTGGTTGCGGCGCCCGAATATCTCGCGCGACACGGCACGCCACGTTGCGTCGCCGATCTCGCGCAGCATCACGCGGTGGTCTATGCGAGCGGGCGCCACGAAGCACCGTGGCCGCTCGCCGACCAGGGCGGGACGATGCGCGACATCGCGATGAAGCAACGGCTGCGCTTCGACGATCTCGAGACGATCGCGCAAGCCGCGAAGGCGGGCGCCGGGATTGCGCGGCTACCGTGTTGGCTGATAGCCGACGCAATCCGCTCTGGAGCGCTCGTCGAAGTGCTGAGCGAAACACCCGGGCCACGCGTGGAAATGCATCTGGCTTGGCGTCGCACGCGCCACCTGCCCACGCGCACGCGCGCCGCCATCGATCTGCTCATGGCGCGTGTACCGGCGATGTTGACGATCGGGACGCCTGCCGTGCAAGACCGGGATCGTCCTGCGTCGAAGGCGGGCCCACGCGACTCGGTGCGGCCGGCTGGCAATGCGGGACGCAGGCTTCGCGCGAATGGCCTATAAAGAGGAGGTGATGCCGCCGTTCACGGTTTCGGTTTTCTCGTTCGACTTCCTTTTTCGTGGGGCCGCTCATGAATTACTGGATGCACACCACACCGAACCCCGACCCGCTCGCCGATCCGACGCGGGACCCGGAAGGCGAACCGCTCGTTCCGCCATCGCCAGGCCATCACAACGACGAACCGCAGCGTCCCGAAGGTCCCCCTGACAAGGACCCTGTTTAAGGCGTCGTCATTAGTCCGCGTTCGGGAACCCATGGTGGCCGAAGATACGGTGCCAGAACGCCCGCGCAGCCTCGATTTTGGCTATCGATCAGGCTGCCCAAATCAGGGTTTCCCCCTCTGAGTTGCACCAAAAAAGTGCCGATAAAACGGGCAGGCAAGGCGTGCACGAGTCAGGCACGCCACCACGAACGACTCGACTCACCGGTGGGAAATACAATGCGCAAGATGTCTTTGAATCAGAAGCTCGGCTCGATGGTGGCCGTGCTATGGGTGGGACTGATCCTGATCGCCATCGCGGGAGTATGGCGCTATCACGAATCGCTGCTGCAAGACCGGCGCGACCAGCTCAAATCGATCGTGCAGGAAGGCGAAAGCATCGCCAAGCACTACTACGCGCTCTCGCAGCAACATGTGATAACCGAAGAGGAAGCAAAGAAGCGGACGCTCGAGACGTTGAAGGTCATGCGCTACGGCGAAGACGGATACTTCTTCGTCAACGACTCCAAGTGCGTGATGCTGATGCACCCGATCAAGCCGCAACTCATCGGCAAGGACATGTCCAATTTTACCGATCCGGCCGGCAATCATTTGTTCCTCGATATCGTCAAGGCCGGCTCTCAGGAGGGCGGCGGCTTTAGCGGCTATCTCTGGTCGAAGCCGGGCAGCGAGGAGCCGGTGCCGAAAACGTCGTATACGGTGCGCTTCGCGCCGTGGGACATGTTCATCGCGACGGGCATGTACATGGATGACGTCAACGCCGCGTTCAAGGGCGCGATCATTCGTTGGGCACTGATCACCGGCGTACTCGGCGCGCTGGCTACCATCGCCATGGTGCTCGTCTTGCGCAGCGTGCGCCGCGAGCTTGGGGGCGAACTCGAGGTGGCGATCGATACGGCACGGCGCATGGCGCAAGGTGACCTCACGGTGCGCGTGCCCGTCGGTGCAAACGACGACGAAAGCCTGATGGCCGCGCTCGCACAAATGCAGAAGGGACTGGCCGATGCGGTCTCGCGCGTACGTGCCGGCGCGGAGAACATCAACGTCGGCGCGAGCGAAATTGCGGCCGGCAACACCGATCTGTCGCAACGCACCGAACAACAGGCTGCCGCGCTCGTCGAAACCGCATCGAGCATGGATCAGATGACGGCCAACGTGAAGCACAACGCGGATAGCGCGGCGCAGGCGGCCAATCTCGCGGAACAGGCCGCCGATGTCGCGACGCGCGGCAGCAGCGTGGTCGACGACGTTGTCCGGACGATGAGCGAAATCACGTCGAGTTCGCAAAAGATCGGCGACATCATCGGCGTGATCGACGGCATCGCGTTCCAGACCAATATCCTCGCCCTCAATGCGGCGGTCGAGGCCGCGCGAGCAGGCGAGCAAGGGCGCGGCTTCGCGGTCGTCGCCTCGGAAGTGCGCAGTCTGGCGCAGCGCTCGGCCACGGCAGCCAAGGAGATCAAGGCGCTGATCGAATCGTCGACGAATACCGTCGATCAAGGCGCGGCGCTGGTCGCGAATGCCGGTTCGACCATGAGCGAAATCGTGCAATCCGTGCGGCGCGTCAATGAAATCCTCGAGGAAATCAGCCACGCATCGCGCGAGCAAAGCGCGGGCATCGAGCAGGTCAATCGCGCGGTTGGCGAGATGGACAAGGTGACGCAGCAAAATGCGGCACTCGTCGAGGAAGCGGCGGCCGCCGCACAGTCATTGAAAGATCAGGCAGTTGTGCTGCGCGAAGCCATCGCGGGATTTGCGCTGCCGGGTTGAAGCCCCGCCTTTTCAGCGTTTCCTGCGACGTGTCGACCCCGGGAGCGAATGAGTATGTGCGCTTGCCCCGGGGAAAGGCACAGTGCGAATGGTTACCGCCCGCCCTTGCCGGGACCTGCCGCTCCGCCCTTCAGGAAGGAAAATGCCCTTCGAGCGGAGTCTGAGATTTGTCGTTTGCCGCGCTTTAGCGCTTCGACCTCTGATTTCCTCAGCGGCGCGGAAGCCGATGAGGTATTGAGCTTCGTCGGCCGTGAGCGCAGGCGGCTTGATGCCGAAAGTTTCGCGGATGACATGGCCGAACTCCCTTTCTAAACGTTGCACGATTTTCGGTGCTGGAAGCAGTCTACCAGACCGACTTGCGTTAACTAAAACAACAGCCCCGATAACATTGCCACCGTGTTTTCGTATGTAATCGGATAAATCGCAAAGCGTGCCCCCCAGCGTCGTTACGTCGTCCACCAGAACGTAGTTTGCCTCTCGACGAACACGACCGTGAAATGAAGCGCGAGCGATAAGTCGCTCCATTGCGTCTGCACCGGTGTGATACACCTTGGTTGTCTGCACGATGTGTTCGTCCAGCTCCCCTGCTCCCATCGAGAGCATGGTTGCCAGCACTTGTGGAATAGCATTGTCGCCGGGCGCTTCCCTGGCATGCGGCGCTACGAAGATCGGATCAGCCGGCCACTGCGAATGGATCAGACGCTTCATGACGACGCCACGCAGCGGCATCGCAAGATCGGTCACCAAGCGAATTGCGGCGGCCGCGTCGCCAGCTTTCGCAGCCCGATACGCTTCATGGCGTTTGAGTTCTGCATCATCTCGAAAGCGAAACAGCGGTTCGCTCAGCGTGGACGGGAATCCGAGCGTCCGCATGGACGGACCGCTCTGAGCAAATGTTCCCAGGAGCGCCGACTTTTTCCTTGATTTGGCCATCGCGGGAACGTAGCGCAGCTCGACGCATCGTTCGGTAAGCGCGATGGAAAATAGGACGGCTTCTCATTCCCCGCCCGCATACGGCAGACATCGAGACCACCGATTTAGAGGGCCCAAGATGGTATGGGAACCCTTTCCCTTTCGCCGCGGGCCTGCCTCTACTATTATTACGTTTTTCTTACAATGCGGCCTGCCTGGGGGCTATGAATCCGCACGTCATCAATCGAACTCTCGGTCCGCTCCTGTTTGTGATTCGCCACTCCCCACATCGACACTCATGCCCGCCTTTCCTAAACGTCGCGCTTCATATTTTCAATACGCCCCGCTGCAACGGAACGCCGTCCTCGCGCCGCGTCTGCCAGCCTGGCGTTCGTCGGCGGTCGTCGCGTTGCTGACAGCCGGTTTCGCCACGCTCGCCGGCCGTGCGCTTTGGGTCCAGATCGTCGAGCACGAGTTCCATGCCGCGCAAGGCGAAAAGCGCCACCGCATCACCGTCGAGTCGCCGGGCATGCGCGGAACGATCGTCGACCGCCACGGCGCCCTGCTCGCCGTCAGTCTGACCACCTACGAAATCTGGGCCGAGCCGCGGCGCATGAGCAATACCGATCGCCAGCCCTTGGCACACGCACTCGGGATCAGCGCCACCGAACTCGAGCAGCGACTTTCGACGCAGCGCAGTTACGTGCTGCTCAAACGCCACGTCGATGCGGCCACCGCTCAGCAGATCGCCGCACTTGATATCCCCGGCGTCTCGCAAGTCAGCGCGTCAAAACGCTTTTACCCCGAGGGCGAATCGGTCGCGCATATCGTCGGGTTCACCGATGTCGATGATGCCGGGCAGGAAGGCATCGAATTGGCAGCCGATACGCTTCTCGCGGGCGAAGTGGGCTCACGTGATGTCATTCGCGATCGCCTCGGGCGTATCGTCTCCGAACTCGGCACCCCCGTTGCGCCGCGTAATGGAAGCACGGTGCGCCTCACCATCGATCGCCGCATTCAGCAGCTCGCCTTTACGCAGCTGAAAGCCGCACTCGCCAAGCATGATGCACAAGCCGGCAGTGCCGTCGTACTCGATGCGCAAAGCGGGGAAATCCTTGCTCTGGCCAATGCACCGAGCTTCGACCCGAATCGGCAGACCGGCCGCACAGGTGCCGCCGTACGCAATCGCGCCATCACCGACACGTTCGAGCCCGGTTCGACAGTCAAACCGCTTGTGGTCGCACTTGCGATGGATGCTGGAATCGCCCAGCCGACCACGCTCGTTCATACTGCGCCCGGCTATTACACGATCGGACCGAACACGATCCACGATACGTCGAATCACGGCACCATCACCGTTGCACAGGCGATCTCCAAATCGAGCAACATCGCGCTCGCGAAACTCGCACTGAATCTGCCCGCCGAGCGGCTATGGACCATGTATCAGGACTATGGCGTCGGGCAAAAACCGTCATTGCCGTTTCCCGGTGTCGCAGCAGGCAAGCTGCGGCCGTGGGAACGCTGGCGGCCCGTCGAGCAAGCGACGATGGGCTATGGGTACGGCTTGTCGGCTTCGCTGCTGCAAATCGCACAGGCCTACACGGCATTCGCCGGCGACGGAATGCTCCAGCCGGCTTGGCTCGTCGCCTCCGGTGGCGAGGACGCCGTATCCACGTTCGGCCCGGCGGAAAAACGCCGCGTGACCACATCGGCCAGCGCGGCCGCCATTCGCGAGATGCTTGAAGATGCTGCGCGCACGGCACGCATCGACGGCTATCGCGTGGGCGGCAAAACCGGTACCGCCTGGAAACATATGGGCTCTTCCTACGCGAAGGGCAAATACCGTTCGCTGTTCGTGGGGCTCGCTCCCATTCAGGCGCCCAGGCTCGTGGTAGCGGTCATGATCGACGAACCGTCGCGGGGCGCCTACTACGGCGGCGCGGTGGCCGCACCGGTTTTTGCGTCGATTGCTGGCGGGGCGCTGCAACTGCTGGGTGTCCCGCCCGATGCGTAGCGCCAACGATACAAACGCCGCGCAGAATTTACCTGCCGCCAGGGAAGCCGAGCGCGGTCGCCTTCGCGCGCAAGTCGGCGAAGCGTCCGCCGGGCGGAACGGCTGCTGTCTCCGATGCCGGCGCGGAAGCACCTTGCTGATTGTGGTCGACGCCACCGAGCCCCGGGACGATCGCTGCCGTGGAGCACGCGGCACCGAACGTTCCCTGGGTGACCGCGATGGCGGGTGAATCCGTCCGCGCAGCGTCGGTAAAGTCGAGCGCATAGGCCATGTTGAAGGTATTCGGGTCGGTTGCGCGCACACCCAATGGATCGAGACCGAAGCGCCATGCAATCAACTGATGGATCGAACTCGGATCGAACGGATAGCGCGACACCCTATTCGCGCTTACGCGCGGCCCCAACAGCATGCATGGCACGCGAAAGCCCAACCGGCCATCGTTGCCGACGGCCTGTTCCGCCGTCGACACCGGCTTGACGGGCGGCACGACATGCTCCATGAAGCCGCCCCACTCATCGTAGACGATGATCATCAAGGTCGTGCCCCACTGCGGCCCGGTGCGCAGCGCATCGTAGATCTGCCCGAGCAGCACCTGACCGTTGCGTACATCGGCATGCGGATGATCGTCGTTCGACGTACCCTGCGACTCCCCGGAGAAGCTCGGATCGATCATGCAGAAAGACGGCAAATTGCCCGAAGCCGCATCGGACAGGAAATTCGAGAACAATTTCGAGCGGCCGACGTAGCGCGTGCCGAAGATCGCAGTGAATGGCACATCGTGGAAGTAATACGTCGACGAAACGTTCTTCGCGTCCAGCCGGTCCCAAATGGTCGACAGCGATGAAGTCCCGGTGCTGTCGTCCAGACGATCCGTCTCGCCGCTATGCAAATAGAGACGGTTGGGAAACGTGGCCGACAAGATGCCGCTCATGTAGTAGTCGCACACTGTGTATTGCGTGACCGCTCCTCGATAGAAATCGAGATCGGCTTGGCCAAAATAGCCGATGGGCAGCAAGTCACCGCGCGTGAGACTCGTGCCGGGCGTCAGCAGGAAGCCGTTCATCGCGCCGTTGGCCAGTTGAACGCGCCCGCCTTCATATAGATGATCCGGATCGGAGAAGCCGCATGCCTGGAATCCATATGCGGGATTGGACGTCAATGCGAACGACGATTGGATCTGACCGAACGCATCTGTGAACTGACGGATCTGCCGGGTTTCCGCGTTCGGTACCCAACCGAGCATGTGGTCGAACGATCGGTTCTCCATTGTGACGAGAACGATGTGATCGACGCCCGACGTCGCCGGGTTCGGCAATGCAGGCCGCGGAAGATTCGCGCGATCGGGCGGAATGCCGCTCGTCGCGCCTGTGCTTCCGGACGACCCGCCGCCGCCTCCGCAAGCCGATAATGCGACGGTGCCCGCCAGCGCAGCCAGTATCTTGCGGCGCGTGGGATCAGGTGCATTCGAAGACTGATGATCGTCCATGGCCTTTCTCCCTTGTGGTCCACAGCGACCGCGTCGCTGGCGCTTGGTGGGTAGCACTTCGCATACCCGCGCGGGAGAAAGCGCTTGCGCCGCAGCGCAAACTTAGGGACGTGTCGGCTGTTGCGGCCGGCTGTCGGACAGCCAGCCGCAACAGGGGAGCGCTCAGTGCGCGTCGGCGGTGCGCATTGCCCGGTATTCCCTGCGCACGATGTCCATGAGTTCTGCCACTGAAGTCAGGGCGCTCTTTTGCTCATATGTCACGCGGCCGCGCTGCATCAACATGATGCGATCCGCGATATCGAGCGTCTGCGCATAGTTGTGCATGATCATGATGATGGACAGGCCGCCTTTTTCCTTCAGCCGCATCAGGAGATCGATGATGAGGCCCGCCTCCCGCGCGCCCATCGCGGCAAGAGGCTCGTCGAGCAACAGGATCTTCGCATTGGAATACACGGCGCGCGCCACGGCGATGGCCTGGCGCTGGCCGCCCGAGAGGCGCTCCACAGGCAAGTCCACCGACGGCACGTGCACGCCGACGTCATCGAGGCATTGCGCTGCGCGCTCGCGCATTTGTTTGTGGTCGAGCAGCCTGAATGGTCCCCGCCGCACGATTTCGCGGTTCAGAAACATGTTGTGGTAAATGCTCAGCGAGTTCGCAAGCGCGAGATCCTGATACACACATTCGATCCCGAGCGAACGCGCATGGTCGACCGAGCGCAGCAGCGTCTCCTG
>Ga0209672_100289_pt1 | contig 35192 bp, 36 predicted proteins | sample AraplaCol_mMS_r2_FD_184273 | JGI IMG/M metagenome (GOLD analysis project Ga0209672, IMG submission 184273) | Arabidopsis root microbial communities from North Carolina, USA - plate scrape CL_Col_mMS_r2 (SPAdes) (version 2) | ecosystem: Host-associated > Plants > Roots > Endosphere | place: USA...
TCAAACAGCAGCCAAACCGCCCATTCTTGAACACACCAAGATGCTCGTTTCTACCCACTTCTACTGGCGCTTATATGCCGGAAATACCCGGCTCCTTTATGCCGGAAGGTGACAGCGCTCGGCGGCAACGGTTGCTTGCCCGCATCCTGGCTGCCGATCAGATAACCGCTGACGGAGACGAGACCCTTGACCCGCTCCGGCCACAGTGCCGCGACGATGTCCGCCGTACGCGCGCCCCAGTCGTAACCGGCGAGGATGGCCTTGTCGATCTTGAGCGCATCCATCAGCGCGAGCACATCGGAAGCGAGCGCCGCGGGCTCGCCGTTGCGCACGGCATTGGCATCGAGGAAACGCGTCGTGCCGTAGCCGCGCAGGTACGGAACGATTACGCGATAGCCGGCCTTGGTCAGCAAGGGCACGACGTCGACGAAGCTGTAAATGTCGTACGGCCAGCCGTGCAACAGGATGACGACGGGGCCATCGGCGGGGCCTTCATCGACGTAGCCGACGTTGAGCACACCGGCGTCGATCTGCTTGATCGACTTGAAGGTAGTCAGTCCCGGGTTTGCCGGTGCAGTCGCGCTCATCGGGACGCTTGCCGTTTGCGTTTGCGCTTGGGCCGTTCCGAGCAAGCCGAGTTGCACGCCGGCAACGGCGAGGACGGCGGCGAGGAGGTGGCGGCGACTGACGGTGGTGTGCTTGCTCATTTGGTTTCCCTTTGATGAGAGGTGGTGGTCGAGTGCTTCCGAAGATTCTGGCAGTTACTTATCGCGATAATCATTGTTGCAGCAACTGTACATCGCCTCTCGGCAATTTTCAAGTACGATAATCATTATTTCGATAATTACTTTGGAGATGACCCGATGAGCTCCCGCTCCGACGCTCGCAAGCACACGGCCAAGCTCGGCGACTTCATGTGCTTTGCCATCTACTCGACGAACCTCGCGTATTCACGCGTCTACAAGCCCGTGCTGGAGGAGCTCGGACTCACCTACCCCCAGTACGTCACCATCATTTGCCTGTGGGAAGAAGACAACCAGACGGTCAAGCACCTGAGCGAAAAGCTTTTTTTGGAGCCGAGCACGATGACGCCCATGCTGAAACGCTTGGAAGCGATGGGGTATGTGCACCGCGAGCGCGACATGGAGGACGAGCGCAGCGTGCGGGTGTCGTTGACGGAGGCCGGTCGTCAGTTGCGGGAAAAGGCTTTCGACTATCGCGAGGTGACGGCCAAGGCGGCAGGGCTATCGCCGGAGGAATTTCGTGTGTTGCAAAAGGCCATCGTGAATCTGCGCACGAACCTGATCAATGCCGCTGCGTCGACCAACCCTGAGGGGAGTTCCAGGGTTCTGGCGGGCTTGAAGGACGCGCATTGAAGGCATTTGTACGCGCCGTACACGAGCAATGGCCCCGAGAAATTCACCCAAATCTTTGATTTGACTCGAGAGTCGGGCACTTTTGCGCGTAAAGCGCGGCATCCGAGGTACTGCGTCAGATTCCAAACTCGGGCCGCGTCGGTTCAGTGTAGGGAGAGACAGATCATTTCACTGCCAACTTTGGCAGTGCCTCCCTGTCACGTTTATCAGTAACGTCATCTAACAGCCCTTCGACGGGCCTCGGCTCGCAGCGATCGAGCAACTACCTCGACGAAGACGGCGGGACGAAGCGTTATGAGCCCACGTGGCTCTCGTTGCCAGCCGGCCACGTACCGCTCGTTTGCCATTAACAGGAGGAGGCCCGAAGAATGACGCCAGCCAATGAAACGTCGGTATTGCCGGAAAGCGCCTTACCCGCACACTTGCTGCACACGACGACGGGTAGCATCGATGCCACCCTCCGGCTTCGGGTCGCACTCCTGCTCACGCCACGCTGCGGCGACGATGCGTTTTTCGCGCGAATCTATGCGTTGGGTAAGCAGCCGTTGGCAACCCGCGAGCCTATGAGCAGTCGAACGCTCGACGCAGATATGCTTCCCTCGCAGCAAGCGCTCGATGCCGTGAAGCTATTCTGTGCCGAGCACGCTTTGACGCTGGAGCGAACCGCACTCGGCGGACTGTTCGTGACGGCTGCCGGCACGGCGGGCGACCTGGCGCGTGCATTCGGCGTCGATTTGCGCTCCTATCTCGACGAGGGCCGTGCCTTTCGCGGCTATGAAGGTCGCCTGAAACTACCGGTTACCTTGGCGCCGCACGTACGCGCCGTACTAGGCCTCGATGACAGCGACCCCATCGCCGAACCGGCGCAGTGGACTGGAACGGACATCGGAGTCGCCACGCAAGCCAACAACCTGCCGACAACGGTCGCTTTCGATTACTACCAGTACCCCTCGCAATGGACGGGCAAGGGAGCAACGGTCGCGTTCATCGAGAGCGATCTAGACATCGACGTCGAGGCGGTTCAAGCCTTTTACCGAAGCTTGCAACGCGGCCCGGTGAACATCGTGCTTGTCGAGGGAGCGACGCCGCTCCAACCGCCTGGCGGCACGCAGCCGATCCTGCCGGCCACCGTGAACGGCGAGGCGATGATGGACTTGAAACTGACAGGTTCCGTTGCCCCGGACGCCACGCTCGTCGTTTATGGGCAGTCCGCGCATTATGGCTATTGCTCGAATAGTTGGATCGATTCGCTGGTCGCCGCCTTGGATCAACGCGACTACCCGTGCCAAGCGATATCGATCAGCCTCGGCGCGCCGGAATCGGCTTTCTCGACTCAGACGGCGTTAGCCATCAATTTCCTCTTCGCGATTGCAAGCTGCTTGGGCATCACTGTTTGCGTCGCTTCGGGGGACTACGGTGCCCCCGGCCGAGAAACGGGAGCCTACCGGCAGAACTGCGCTTTCCCCGCCTCGTCTCCGTTCGCACTCGCTTGCGGCGGGACGGAACTGGTATTGGCTTCGTCCGACGAACCGGATCGTCCGCCGGTACTGAAAGGGGAGGTCGTCTGGAACGAAATGCAGGCGCCTTACCAGAAGCGCGCAACGGGCGGCGGCATCAGCATGTTGTTTCCCGTTGTTCCCGAGTATCAGCGAACACTGAGCTTGCCGTTGCCTCTGAACGAGGGGCAACGCTCCGGGCGAGGCGTGCCGGACGTCGCATCGAACGCCGCACAGGCGAGCGGCTATGCGCTAGGTCCCGATCACAAGGGAGCCGCGTTCGGAACGAGCGCCGCCGCGCCGATGTGGGCCGCGTTGATCGCCTTGCTCGTCCAAGGCAACGGAGGCCGCCCGATAGGGTTTTTGCATCCGCTGATATACGAACTGCAATTGCGCGGCGGTACGTGTTGTACGCCGATCATGGAGGGAGAGAACGGTCCGCCGGGCCAAGGACCTGAGTCGGAGATATTCTTCGCGGCCGGCGCGCCCTGGAATGCCTGCTGTGGGCTGGGTTCGCCGCGGGGCAGCGATATCGCAAAAGCGCTCGGCATTGGCGATTGAACGCTACCCAATGGCGCATGCCAGCTGCGCTGCCCGTTTCGAGGTGTCTACTTACTCATTCTTGGGGGGTTCGGTTTCTTCGGGGAAGAACGCGTTCCACACCGCTCGCACACCTCGCGCGGCGGCGGCTTGCGCGTCCATGTGGTCGGTGTCCGGCGGGATGCCCGGATCCTCCGTCAGGCCACGCCAGTGCGTGAACACGAGCACGGGTTGCTCGGTCCAATGCCCGTCGACAAACCTGGAGAAAGCCGTCTCTCCGCTCGTGAGCCTGACTTCGTACCAGCCTTCGCGGGCCGGCGCATATCGGTCCAAGGGGAACCAGTCTGTGGTCTCGGTTTCCATCTGCGCTCCGGAGTTGAACCCGTGATACAGGCGAACGCAGCATGGCCCGTACCCGTTCCGTCCAACGCCGCTGAAAAAGAATCGCCCCGATAAACCCCAGCCAAATCATCGATTTGAGCGGGACCTCGGGGACGTCTTTACGTCAGACGACGGAGTTTCTCTCGGAACGTTTCTGGCGCCGCCTACTTCTCCCACCATCCTCGCTTCATCGCTTCCTCAAGCATGCCAAGCGTTAGTGACCTCCCCCCTAATGATTCGCGCGCCTTCGCACTGAACGGCGACTTCAGCGCGGCTAGCAATACCTCATGCTTGCGCATGTTTGCGGACGGGACATAGTAGGCAACGTCGAAGTCTGTGAGGTCTATCCGAAATCGCTCCGCCCACGCTTGCATGACCATCGCAATTTTCGGCGGCTCCCAGTCAAGGTCATGATACAGATCCATATCCCGAGTTAATTTTTCGTCCAGACCGAACACCCCGGGAGCTCGCACTCCTCGGATAAACTGCTGGAGTTGGACCCAAGCATCGTCCATTACAGTCGGTCCCCCGGCTTTACTAAAAATCGATATGCCGCCTACCCCCTCGACCGAGCGAGGCGAGCAGAATCAATAAACCACAAGCCCCGAAATGCCGGGCCCCGAGAAACTCACCAAATCATCTGATTTGCATGAGAAGCTCGGGGCCCCTTTTACATCAACGACATATATCCCGCTCAGAACGGAATATCGTCATCCATTTCATCCAATCCACCGCCGGCCGGCGCACTCGGACGGCTTGCGCCACCACCACCGCTGCGCGCGCCGCTTCCGCCACCCGAGCGCGCACCGCCACGCTCATTGCTCTCGCGGCTATACCCACCCTCATCGCCCATTCCACCACCACTACCACCACCGCCCGACCCGCCACGGCCACCCAGCATCTGCATCTGATCAGCGACGATTTCAGTCGAATACCGATCTTGCCCATCGGTACCCTGCCACTTGCGCGTACGCAAGCGACCTTCGATATAAACGGCCGATCCTTTCTTCAGATATTCGTTGACGATCTCCGCAAGGCGCCCAAAAAACACCACGCGGTGCCACTCGGTGGCCTCCTTCATCTCGCCGCTCGTCTTGTCCTTGTAGCGATCGGTCGTCGCCAGCCGGATGTTCGCGATGGCGTCCCCGCTCGGCAGATAACGCACTTCCGGGTCGGCGCCCAGGTTACCGACGAGAATGACCTTGTTCACGGATGCCATGTGTTTCTCCAGTTAACTCACGCTTCGCCGCGGCCTGCGGCTTGCACCTTGCGCGGCGGCGTCTTCATATTGGCGGCGATTATAAGCCACCCCAGTACCAGTCCCGAGCACGCGAAAAATACGGCGTTCGGCCCCGCCGACTTCATGAGCCATCCCCCCACGACACCCCCGAGCGCAAGCCCGATCGATTGCGTGGTGTTATAGACGCCCGCTGCCGCCCCCTTACGCGTGCCAGGTGCCAGCTTCGATACGAGCGACGGCTGAGACGCCTCGAGAATATTGAAGCCGAGGAAATAGACGAAGAGAATCGCCGCCACACTCAGAATCGTATGCGGCGCGGCACCGAGCAGCAATTGGCCGATCAGGATAAGACCGATGGCACCCAGCAGTACGGGTTTCATCTTGCCGCGCTTCTCGGCTGCGATGATGGCCGGCACCATCATGACGAACGAGAGGCCCATCACCGGCAGATACACCTTCCAGTGCGAGGCAACGGGCAAGCCACCGCCTTCGAGAATGCGCGGCACGACGAGGAAAAGCGCCGTTTGCGTCGCATGGAGCACGAGCACGCCGAAGTTCAAGCGCAACAGCTCGACGTTGTGAAGCACTTCAGCAAAAGGCGCCCGCACATGCACGGGTTTCGGCGCATCGGGCACGACCCACAGCACGACGCCCACCGCGAGCACCGACAATACGCCCACGAGCGCAAAAAGCCCGTTCATCCCCACCCAATGAAAGACGATCGGCGCACCGACGATCGCCACGGCGAACGAGATGCCAATGCTGCCGCCCACCATCGCCATCGCTTTCGTCCGATGTTCCTCGGCCGTGAGATCGGCAATGAACGCGATGACGGCCGATGATACGGCGCCCATACCCTGGATCACGCGGCCCACAATGATCCAGGCCATCGAGTGCCCCACCGCAGCGACGAAACTGCCGACGGCAAAGATCAACAGGCCGGCCGCAATGACGGGTTTGCGCCCGAGCTTGTCGGACGCCCACCCATAGAAGATATAAAGCATCGACTGCGTCACGCCGTAGGCGCCCAGCGCGATACCGACGAGCAGCAGGTTGTCGCCGCCCGGAATCGTCTTCGCGTAAACCGAGAAGACCGGCATGATCATGAAAAGGCCAAGCATGCGCAGCGCGAAGATGCCCGCGAGCGCGGCAGTCGCGCGCAGTTCGGGCGCGCTCATGCGTGAGGAAGTGACGGATGCGTTCGACATCGAAGGCGAGCTGGAGTCTGAAGGGGGTCCAGAGTCTGGAATCGCCGAAAGCGACGGCATTCACGCCCGCCGTTGACACCTTCTCGCGCGCTGTAAGGACACCGTAACGGCGGTCTGGAAAAGTCGTTATAGTAGCAGGTTTGGCCTTCTCCCCCGCCAGGTTATGGAACAGATTCGCATCCGTGGAGCCCGCACCCACAACCTGAAAAACGTCAATCTCGACCTGCCGCGCCACCAGCTCATCGTGATCACGGGCCTGTCGGGTTCCGGCAAATCGTCGCTCGCTTTCGATACGCTCTACGCCGAAGGTCAGCGCCGCTATGTCGAGAGCCTGTCAGCCTACGCGCGCCAGTTCCTGCAGCTGATGGAGAAGCCCGATGTCGATCTCATCGAGGGGCTCTCCCCCGCCATTTCGATCGAACAGAAGGCTACCTCGCACAACCCGCGTTCGACGGTCGGCACGGTCACCGAAATCCACGACTATCTGCGCCTGCTCTATGCACGCGTCGGCACGCCCTACTGCCCCGATCACAACATCGCACTCGAAGCGCAAAGCGTCTCGCAGATGGTCGACGCCGCGCTCGCGCTGCCCGATGAAACGAAGCTCATGATCCTCGCGCCCGTCGTGGCGAATCGCAAGGGCGAACACGCCGAACTCTTCGAGCAGATGCAGGCGCAAGGCTTCATCCGCTTTCGCATCCGCTCGGGCGGCGGCACGGCGAACGAGGGCACGGCGACGATTTGCGATGTCGATTCGCTGCCGAAACTAAAGAAGAACGACAAGCATTCGATCGACGTGGTGGTGGACCGTCTCAAGGTCCGCCCCGACATGAAGCAACGCCTCGCAGAATCGTTCGAAACGGCGCTGCGGCTGGCGGACGGACGGGCGGTCGTGCTCGAAATGGACACCGGACACGAGCATATGTTCAGCTCGAAGTTCGCCTGTCCGGTCTGCTCCTATTCTTTGCCCGAACTCGAGCCGCGTCTGTTCTCGTTCAACAATCCGATGGGAGCATGCCCCGATTGTGACGGGCTCGGGCAGATCACGTTTTTCGACCCGAAGCGCGTGGTGGCCTATCCGTCGATTTCGCTGGCAGCGGGCGCCGTCAAAGGCTGGGACCGGCGCAATCAGTTCTACTTCCAGATGCTGCAAAGCCTGGCCGCTTATTACGAATTCGATATCGATTCGCCGTTCGAGGACCTGCCCGAGAAAATCAAGAAGCTCATTCTGTTCGGCTCGGGCAAGGAGACGATTCCGTTCTCATACATCAACGAGCGCGGTCGCGCGACGGTGCGCGAACACGTCTTCGAGGGCATCATCCCTAACCTCGAGCGGCGCTATCGGGAAACGGATTCGGCCGCGGTGCGCGAAGAGCTGGCCAAGTATCAGAACAATCAGCCGTGCCCGTCTTGCGAAGGTTCGCGGCTGCGCCGCGAAGCGCGTTTCGTGCGCCTCGGCACCGACGGGCAGGCACGGGCCATTTACGAAATCAGCGGCTGGCCATTGCGCGACGCGCTCGGCTATTTCCAGACGCTTTCGCTCGCGGGCGCCAAACGCGAGATCGGCGAAAAGGTCATCAAGGAAATCGTCGCCCGGCTCATGTTCCTCAACAATGTCGGGCTCGACTATCTCTCGCTCGAACGCAGCGCGGATACGCTCTCCGGCGGCGAGGCCCAGCGCATCCGCCTCGCTTCGCAAATCGGCTCGGGGCTTACCGGTGTCATGTACGTCCTCGACGAACCGTCGATAGGCCTGCATCAGCGCGATAACGACCGGCTCATCGCGACGCTCAAGCACCTGCGCGATCTCGGCAATTCGGTCATCGTCGTCGAGCACGATGAAGACATGATCCGGATGGCCGATTATGTCGTCGACATGGGCCCCGGCGCGGGCGAGCACGGCGGCATGATCATTTCGCAGGGCACACCCGACGAGGTGCAGGACGACGCCGCATCGATGACGGGCCAGTATCTCGCGGGCGCACGCCGCATCGAATTCCCCGATGAACGCAAGGATCCCGACGAGCGGCACCTGCGTATCGTCGAAGCGCACGGCAACAATCTGAAGCACGTGACACTCGATCTGCCGGTAGGGCTGCTCACCTGCGTGACCGGCGTCTCGGGCTCCGGCAAGTCGACGCTCATCAACGACACGCTTTATAACGCCGTCGCGCAGCATCTTTACGGCTCGGCGACGGAGCCGGCGCCCTACGAATCGATCGAGGGGCTCGAGCACTTCGACAAGGTCATCAACGTCGATCAATCGCCGATCGGCCGCACGCCGCGTTCGAACCCGGCCACTTACACGGGCGTCTTCACGCCGATCCGCGAGCTTTTTGCCGGCGTGCCGGCGGCCAAGGAACGCGGCTACGACCCGGGACGATTCTCGTTCAACGTCAAAGGCGGCCGGTGCGAAGCATGCCAGGGCGACGGCGTGCTGAAAGTGGAGATGCACTTTCTGCCCGATGTCTATGTGCCGTGCGATGTCTGCCACGGGAAACGCTACAACCGCGAGACGCTCGAAGTCCAATACAAGGGCAAGAACATCAGCGAAGTACTCGACATGACGGTGGAACACGCGCACGAATTCTTCAGTGCGGTTCCTGTCATTTCGCGCAAGCTGAAAACGTTGCTCGATGTCGGCCTCGGGTATATCCGCCTCGGGCAGTCCGCCACCACGCTATCAGGCGGAGAGGCCCAGCGCGTGAAGCTATCGCTTGAACTTTCGAAGCGCGATACGGGACGAACGCTTTATATCCTCGACGAACCGACGACAGGCCTGCACTTTCATGACATCGCATTGCTACTGGAAGTGATCCATCGGTTACGCGATCATGGCAATACGGTCGTAATCATCGAGCATAATCTCGATGTGATCAAAACAGCGGACTGGGTCATCGACCTCGGTCCCGAAGGCGGAGCGGGAGGCGGGCAGATCATCGCGCAGGGTACGCCCGAACAGATTGCGAGATCGAAAGCGAGCTTTACGGGGAAATATCTTGCGCCGCTGCTCACGCGCCGCTGACGCGGCGTATTGCGCTGCAACGCACAAGAAATAGGCATCGCGGCCTGAACTGGCTGGAGACGAAAGGCGTCATGGTCAAGCGCAACGAAGCACACGAAGACTTGCCCGTACGGGAGCAGCCGCCGCGTCAGGTGCGGCTCACGAGCGACATGAGCCTGCCCAGGCTGCCGGCAGTGGACATCGGCAGCTACGCTGTCATGCTGTTCGGTATGTGGGCGGTGCTGGAATGGAAGCTGCTGACCGCGCTGCTCGCCGGCATGCTCGTCTACCAGCTCGTACATACGATCGCACCGGCGATCGAGCGGCACATGTCGAGCCAGCGCGCACGCTGGCTGGCCGTCGTCATTCTCGCCACTGTCGTCGTGGGCGGCTTGACGGGCCTCGCCATCGGCATGATCGAGCACTTCGAGCATACGGTGCCGAACATCCAGAGTCTGCTCGAGCAGGTCATGCAGATCGTGGAACAGGCTCGCGCCCGTGCCCCTGAGTGGCTTTCGGCGATGCTGCCCGTAGATGCGGCGCAGATGAAGGAAAAAGCCGGCATGCTCGTGCACACGCACATGGGCCAGCTGCAGCAAGGCGGGAAAAGCGTCGCGCGCGCGTTCGGGCATGTGCTCTTCGGCATGATCATCGGCGCGATGATCGCCATCACGACGGAACGCCACGTTCAACGGCAACCGCTCGCGCGCGCGTTCGCGACACGCGTCGCCCGCTTTGCCGACGCTTTCCGGCGCATCGTTTTCGCGCAGGTCAAGATTTCGGCCATCAACGCCGTGTTCACGGCACTTTACCTGCTGCTCGCCCTGCCGATTTTTCACCAACGGCTACCGCTGTCGAAGACGCTCGTCCTCATCACGTTCATCGCGGGGCTTCTGCCCGTCGTCGGCAATTTGATCTCGAATACGCTGATCGTGGCGGTCTCGCTGTCGGTGAGCTTGCCGACGGCCATCGCGTCGCTCGGCTTCCTCATAGCAATTCACAAGCTCGAGTACTTCCTCAACGCCCGTATCGTCGGCGGACAAATCGAAGCACGTGCGTGGGAATTGCTGCTCGCGATGCTCATCATGGAAGCGGCGTTCGGCATACCCGGACTCGTCGCCGCCCCCATCTTCTATGCCTATATCAAGCGCGAGCTGATCTACTTGCGATTGATATGACACGCGGCGCGGCGCGCGAGGGCTTCGTCAGTCCGCTCACCGAAATACCACGGTCTTTGTCCCGTTGAGCACGATCCTGTGCTCGACATGCCATTTGACGGCACGCGCCAGCGTCACACATTCCACGTCTCGCCCGATCGCCGTCAGTTGATCTGGCGTCATGCTGTGATCGACGCGCTCCACTTCCTGTTCGATGATCGGACCTTCGTCGAGATCGGTCGTCACATAGTGCGCCGTCGCGCCGATCAGCTTCACGCCGCGGTCGAACGCCTGGTAATAGGGTTTCGCGCCCTTGAAGCTCGGCAGGAACGAATGATGGATATTGATCGCGCGGCCGGCGAGCTTCTCGCACAGCGCCGGCGAAAGAATCTGCATATAGCGCGCGAGCACGACGAGATCGACATCGCTTTGCTCGATCACCTCATAGACGCGGGCCTCCTGCGCGGCTTTCGCAGCGGCCGTCGATTCGATCAACGGGAAATGGTGAAACGGTATGTCGTAGCTCGCCGCCAGCTGATAGAAGTCTTTGTGGTTCGAAATGATCGCGGGGATTTCGATCGGCAGTTGTCCCGTGCGATAGCGAAACAGCAAGTCGTTCAGGCAATGGCCGATCTTCGACACCATGATCACCACGCGCGGCTTCACCGACGCGTCATGCACCTCCCAGCGCATCGAAAACTGCTCGGCCAATCCGGCGAAAGCCGTGCGCAGCGCGTCGAGCCCCGGGTCGCCGCCGACTTGCTGGAAATGCACGCGCATGAAGAATTCGCCCGTATGGCTATCGCCGAACTGCGCCGAATCGAGGATGTTGCTGCCGCGTTCGAATAGAAAGCCCGAAACGGCATGGACGATGCCGGGCCGATCAGGGCACGACAGTTTGAGGATGAAGCTGTGTTCGGTCGACATGACCTGCGAACTCCTTGGTTGATTCGATGGCACCCGCGGCGCTAGATGAGCATCACGACGACGCGGGCCGCGGCGCGACGAAGAGCGCATCGATCCCTTCGCAACTCTCTTCGTCGATCCAGCGGTGCCGCAAAAAGCATTCGAGCGTGGCAAGGCTCGCGTCAACGGTCATCGCCCCCTCCTCGATCCAGCGCGCGATTTCATCGACGCGCGCGAGCCGGTGCTCGCTGACTTCGCCGTCCTGATTGCGCGGCACGAAGTCGGGCGGCACGGGCAGGTCGTAGACAAAAACCTGCTCCGCCTGCGTGCCCTCGGGAATCGTCTGCAGCACGTGAACCGTGCGTCCCGCGACGGCGCGCGCGGCAAGCGCCTCGCCGATGCCCGCTTCTTCCCAGCACTCCTTGGCGAGCGTCGCCTCGATACCCAGCCCCCACGCGATGCCGCCTGCGACGATGTTATCGAGCAGCCCCGGATCGGTCGCCTTCGTCTCGCTGCGACGCGCGATCCAAAGCTGCGGCGCGCGATCCGCGTATTTTACGATGCCGTTCAGATGGACCGCATACGTCATCGTGCCAAAAAAACGCGCCGCGGCCCGCTCGATGTATGCGAGCGGCGGCTCGTCGAACGCATTGCGCACGGCGTAGATCTCGTCGCGCCAGCCCACGATCCGGCCGGCCGCCGCAAGCGCGCCGATGACAGCCGCGAGTGCCGCCGAGCGCGTATCCGCGTTCTCGTCGAAGCGGGCGGCGAGCGCGACGCGCGATGCGTCCAGCGCGAAGACGTCGGGCCAGCGCGCCAGAAGCGCTACGTCGGACTCGCGGATCCAGCCGACCTGCCGGCCGGCGAGCCAGAATGGCCGATGGGCACGGGCGTCGAAACGTCGCGCCGCGACGATGCAAGGCAAGCTCATCGTTTTGTTCTCCTCGCTCAATCGCGCAGCGCGACGCGCAAGCCGAGCGCGACGAAAGTCGCACCTGCCAGCCGGTCGAGCCAGATGCCGATGCCGGGCCGACGCTTGAGCCACGCGCCGATGGCGCCGGCCGAAAACCCGAAGATCGAAAAAATCACGACCGTCTGCAACATGAAGACGAGCCCGAAGCCGATCATCTGCAGGGCCACGCTCGTCGTCGCGGCGGCATCGACGAATTGCGGCAAAAAGACGATGAAAAAGAGCGTGACCTTGGGATTGAGCATATTGCCGAGCACGCTTTGGCGGAAAACGGTCCAAAGCGGCTGCGCAGGCCGCGTGTGCGCCTCGCTGAGGCCACGGCTCGTGAGCGCCTTGATGCCAATCCAGATCAGATAGGCGCCACCCGCGAGCTTGACGAGATGAAACGCAAAGGGCGAAGCGCGCAAGAGCGCCGCGACGCCCAGCGCCGCAAGTGTCGTATGGAATGCGACACCGGCGGCAAAGCCGAGCGCGGCGACGAGCCCCGCGGCTCGCCCCTGCGAGATGCCGCGCGCGATGACCTGGAGGTTGTCAGGGCCCGGTGCGACCGTGATGGCCGCCGAGGCGGCCACGAAAAGCGCAATCTGGTTCATCGAAAAACCTTCTTCTCTCAGGTGGACAGTGGATCGGCGCACTGCGGCACCGCACCGGCTCAAAGCGCTCAGTGGCCGGAGAACTCCGCAACGGTATAGAGCGGCAGCCCGTTCTCGCGCAGCAGCTTCGAGCCGCCTAGATCGGGCAGATCGACGATCGCGGCACCTTCGATGACTTGGGCGCCCAGCCGTTCAAGCAGCTTCTTGCCGGCCATCATGGTGCCGCCCGTGGCAATGAGATCGTCGACGATGACGATGCGATCGCCCGCTTTACAGGCGTCCTCGTGAATCTCCACGGTAGCCGTCCCATACTCGAGCGAATACGATTCCGACACCGTACGGAACGGCAGCTTGCCGATCTTGCGGATCGGAATGAATCCGAGGTTGAGCTCGTAGGCAACGATCGGTGCGATGATGAACCCGCGCGCGTCGAGCCCGGCAACATAGTCGAGCTTCGCTTCGACATAGCGTTCGATGAAAAGATCGATCAACACGCGCAGCGTCTTGGGACGCTGCAGCAGCGGCGTAATGTCGCGAAACTGCACGCCCGGCATCGGCCAATCGGGAATCGTGCGGATCTGGCTTTTGATGAACGCGGCGGCGTCGTGCGGCTCGGGCGATGTCGCCTGGGACATGGGAGTTCTCCGAAGGGCGGCCCACCTCGTCAGGCAGACCTATCGATCAAAAACGGACGCGGGCGCGCGAGCCCGCGTCAGGCAGTCGCGGCACCGGCGCGGCGATTCTTGGAAAGCCGCTCCTCGGCCAGCGCCAGCGCATCGGGCAGCCCGCGCAGCACGACGATATCGGCCTCGCGCAGCTTCGTCTCCGGGCCCGGCTCGACACCACGAATGCCGTGACGCCGGATAGCCGTCACCTCCACGCCCAGCTCGGTCAAGCCCAGCTCTTCCAGCGTGCGGCCGACAGCCTCGGCGTTGCCGTCGACCGGCACCGATTGTAGCCGCACCTGCTCATGGCCGTCGTCGTCACCGGGATCGTCGGCGCCGCGGAAATAACCGCGCAAGAGGCTGTATCGCGCATCGCGCATCTCTTCCACGCGCCGCACGACGCGGCGCATCGGCACGCCCATCAGCACGAGCGTGTGCGAAGCGAGCATCAGACTGCCCTCGACGATCTCGGGAATGACTTCCGTCGCGCCGGCCGCGAGCAGCCGCTCGAGATCGGCATCGTCGACCGTGCGCACGATGACCGGCAGCGCCGGTTCGAGCTCGTGCACGTTGTGCAGCACGCGCAGCGCGGACGGCGTGCTGGCGTAGGTGATGGCAACGGTCGCGGCGCGATGAATCCCTGCCGCGACGAGCGACTCGCGGCGCCCCGCATCGCCGTAGACAACCGATTCGCCGGCCGCCGCGGCCGCATTCACGCGATCCGGGTCGAGGTCGAGCGCGACATACGACAGCCCTTCATGCTCGAGCATGCGCGCGAGATTCTGCCCCGAGCGGCCGTATCCGCAAATGATGACATGGCCTTGCTGCCGCAGACTTTGCGTCGCGATGCGCGTCATTTGCAGCGATTGCTGCATCCATTCCGTCGACGAAAGCCGCAGAACGATCCGGTCGGCGTTCTGGATGATGAGCGGCGCTGCCAGCATCGAGAGCAACATCGACGCCAGAATGACCTGCAGCAGCACCGGGTCGACGAGATGCTTGTCCTCGATCAGGTTCAGCAGCACGAAGCCGAATTCGCCCGCCTGCGCGAGGCCGAGCCCGGTGCGCATCGCCACGCCCGGCGTCGCCCCGAAAAGCCGCGTGAGGCCCGTCACCATGACCGCTTTGAGCAGCACGGGCCCGACCAGCAACGCAAGCACCAGCAACGGATGCGACACGAGCACGCGCGGATTGAGCAGCATGCCCGTCGTCACGAAGAACAACCCGAGCAACACGTCGCGAAACGGCTTGATGTCTTCTTCCACTTGATGCCGATACGGTGTCTCCGCAATCAGCATGCCGGCAATGAACGCGCCGAGCGCGAGCGAGAGCCCGAACTTGTCCGTGATGAACGCCGCGCCCAGCGTGACGAGCAGCAGGTTCAGAACGAAGAGTTCCTGCGAGCGCCGCCGCGCGACCACGTCGAACCAGCGCGTCATGAATCGCTGTCCGACCATCAGCAAGACCGCCAGCGCAACGACGATCTTGAGCGCGGCCACACCGAGCGTCGCCGCGAGATCGCGCGTTTCGCCGCCGAGCGCCGCAATGATGATGAGCAGCGGCACCACCGCGAGATCCTGAAAGAGCAGCACGCCGAAGATATTGCGCCCATGCTCGGTCTCGATCTCGAGTCGCTCGGCGAGCATCTTGCTGACGATCGCCGTCGACGACATCGCAAGCGCACCGCCGAGCGCGATACACCCTTGCCACGGAACATGCATCCAGCGCTCGAGCGCGAGCCCGCCCAGCAGCGCAAGCGCGACCGTGCCAATGACCTGCAACAGCCCCAAGCCGAATACGAGCGTTTTCATCGCGCGCAACTTGGCGAGCGAGAACTCGAGCCCGATCGAAAACATCAAAAAGACGATGCCGAATTCGGCCAGATTCTGGGCGCGCTCGGTATTGGGTGCGATGCCGAGCGCATGTGGCCCGACGATGATGCCGACGGCAAGGTAGCCGAGCATCGGAGGCATGTTGAGATAACGGAATAGTACGACCCCTGCCACGGATGCCAGGAGCAGCAAAAGTGTCATCTCGAGGGGCGATATCACGTGCGATGCGTCCTCAGGGTCTGTTTACATATGGAGCGCGCGTGCGTCGAGAAGGACGAGCCTGCCGCCTCGGGCCAAGCGCGGCGAATGCCTTTGTTATACTCCGCGCATGATAGCGAAAATCAATGGCAACCGGGCATTGGCGCTCGCCCGGGACGTGCTCGAGATCGAGGCTGACGCCGTACGCGCCGTGCGCGATCGCATCGACGAGAGCTTCGTCGCCGCGATCGATCTGCTTCTGAGCTGCCGCGGCCGCGTCGTGGTTTCGGGCATCGGCAAATCGGGGCACGTCGCACGCAAGCTCGCGGCCACGCTGGCAAGCACGGGCACGCCGGCGTTTTTCGTTCATCCGGCCGAAGCGAGTCACGGCGACCTGGGCATGATCGCGGCCGACGATGTCTTCATCGCGCTGTCGAACTCGGGCGAATCGGAAGAGCTCGTGGCCATCTTGCCGCTCGTGAAGCGCATCGGCGCGAAGCTCATCGCGATGACGGGCCGCCCCGAATCGAGCCTCGCACGCTTGGCCGATGTCCACCTGAACGCCGGCGTCGAAAAGGAAGCATGCCCGCTCAACCTCGCGCCGACGGCCAGTACGACCGCCGCGCTTGCGCTCGGCGACGCGTTGGCGGTGGCCGTGCTCGATGCGCGCGGCTTCGGCGCCGACGATTTCGCGCGCTCGCACCCGGGCGGTGCGCTTGGGCGGCGCCTGCTCACCTACGTGCGCGACGTCATGCGTACCGGGGATCAACTGCCGAAGGTTCCGACGGCCGCGACCGTGCGCGATGCGCTCTTCCAACTCACAGCCAAACGCATGGGGATGACGGCGATCGTCGACGATCACGACCGCGTCGCCGGCATCTTCACCGACGGCGATTTGCGCCGCGTGCTCGAACGCACGGGGGACTTTCGCGAGTTGCCGATTGCCGATGTCATGACCCGTTCGCCGCGCGCAATCGGCGCGGACCGCCTCGCTGTCGAAGCCGTCGAGCTGATGGAGCGCCACCGCATCAATCAGATGCTCGTGATCGACGAAGCCGGCAAGCTGATCGGCGCGCTGAACATGCATGACCTCTTTTCGAAGAAAGTGATTTGATGGCCGCCGCCACCCTGAGCGCGAACGAACGCGCGAGCCGCGTGAAGCTGATGGTATTCGACGTGGACGGCGTGCTGACGGATGGGGGTCTGCACTTCACGGCCGCGGGCGACTACATGAAGTCGTTCAATTCGATGGACGGTCACGGGCTGAAGCTCTTGCGCGAAGCAGGCATCGAAACGGCCATCATCACCGGGCGCAGGTCCGAAATCGTCGCGCGGCGCGCCGAAGAGCTGCGCATCTCACATCTGCATCAAGGCGTTGGCGAAAAGGCCGTCGTGCTCGCGGAACTGTTGCGGACAACGGGCGTTCCTGCCGACGCGTGCGGCTATATGGGCGACGATTGGCCTGATCTCGCGGCCATGCTCCAATGCGGCTTTGCGGCCGCGCCGGCCAATGCGCACCCCGAGGTCATCGCGCGCGCGCATTGGGTCTCGAAAGCGCGCGGCGGCTATGGCGCCGCCCGCGAACTATGCGAAACGATTCTGCGTGCACAAAATCGCTATGACGCGCTGCTTGCCGCCGCATGCGGAGTGCGCGGCACATGAACGCTTCACGCTTGACGTCGACGCTTTCGCTTGTCGCGATGGCGGCACTGGCCGGGGGTACCTACTGGCTGCTGCAGGCCACACGGCCGCCCGCCACGGCCGGCATCGCCGCTCCGAAGACTCATTCGCCCGACTATTTCGCCGATAATTTCTCGGTTTCCGAGCTCGATAACTCGGGCATGACGCAGTACCGCCTCACCGCCACGCGCATGGTGCACTACGAGGACGACGAAAACAGCGATCTCACCCATCCGGCCATCCGCGCCTTCCAGCCGGGCAAGCCGGTGGTAACGGCCACGGGCGAGCGAGGCAAGGTGAACGCCGATGTCTCCATCGTCGATCTTTACGACAACGCGCGGATCCTGCGCGCGGCAGGCGCGGGAGATCCGGAAATGCAGGCCGATTCGTCGCACTTTCGCGTGCTTGTCAACGACGATGTGATCGAGACGGAAAAGCCGGTTAAACTGCGGCGCGGCCAGTCCGTCATGACGGCCAGCGCGATGAAGTACAACAACGTCACCCGGTTCATGCAGCTGTTCGGCAACGTACGCGGTGCCATTGCCCCGTCGGAACAGTCCGGCGGCGCGCCGAAATGACCGGTTTATCCAAAACGTAGCGTGACCGCATGAACCCATCGTTCTTTTCTTCCGAGTACCGTCGCGCGCGCGCCCTTGCCACGGCCGTGCTGCTGGCCGCCGTCGGCGGCGCGGGGCTCTTCGGCGCGCCGCTCGCGCATGCCGAGCACGCCGATCGCGACAAGCCGCTCAACATCGAAGCGGACAACATGACTTACGATGACCTCAAGCAGGTCAACATCTTTACGGGCCACGTGGTCGCCACGAAAGGCACGATCATCATCAAGGCCGACCGCGTCGAGGTGAAGCAGGACCCGCAAGGCTATCAATATGCGACGGGCACGATGACGGGCCACGGGCTCGCTTATTTCCGCCAAAAGCGCGACGGCGTCGACGAATACGTCGATGGCACGGCCGAGCGCATCGACTACGACGGCAAACAGGACTTGACGACGCTCACGACGAATGCGACGGTGAGGCGCTTGCAGGGCCTTTCGACGGTGGTGGATCAGGTGCACGGCAGCGTCATCACCTACGACGGGCAAAAAGAGTTTTATACCGCCCGCGCGGGCAAGGACGTCGCGGGACCGGGCAATCCGACCGGGCGCGTGCGCGCGATGCTGTCGCCGCGCAACGGCGCGCCGGCGCCGCTCAACGGTGGCTCGGCCACGCTCGCACCGGCCGCGGGATTTCAAGGGACACCGCAGCAGTGAATACGCTTTCCAGTACCGAGGCCGCGGCGAACGCCGCCGCGCACGCCACCGCGCCTGTCAGGACGAGCTCGCTCGTCGTGCGCAACCTGCGCAAACGCTATGGTTCGCGCACCGTCGTGAAAGACGTTTCGCTCGACGTGAAAAGCGGCGAAGTGGTAGGTCTGCTCGGCCCCAATGGCGCGGGCAAGACCACCTCGTTCTACATGATCGTCGGTCTCGTGGCGCTCGACGCGGGCGACATCCTGCTCGACGGCAGTCCGATCAGCCTCATGCCGATCCACAAGCGCGCGGCACTGGGCCTGTCCTATCTGCCGCAGGAAGCATCGGTGTTTCGCAAGCTGACCGTGGAGCAAAACATTCGCGCGGTGCTCGAGCTGCAGCACGACGAAAACGGCAAGCGGCTTGGAAAACAAGCCATCGAAACGCGCACCGAGGCCCTGCTCGACGAGCTGCAGATCGGCCATTTGCGCGAAAATCCGGCGCTCTCGCTATCGGGCGGCGAACGCCGGCGTGTCGAGATCGCGCGCGCGCTCGCCACGAATCCGAGCTTTATCCTGCTCGACGAGCCGTTCGCCGGTGTCGATCCGATCGCCGTGCTCGAAATCCAGAAGATCGTCAAATTCCTCAAGCAGCGCAATATCGGCGTGCTGATCACCGATCACAACGTGCGGGAAACGCTCGGTATTTGCGATCACGCCTACATCATCAGTGACGGCAGCGTGCTCGCCGCCGGCGCCCCGCGCGACATCATCGAAAACGAGAGCGTGCGGCGCGTCTATCTCGGCGAGCATTTCCGCATGTAACGCCGCCGGGCCGGGGCGCGGCACCGTGCCCGGCCGCATCGCCCGTATCTGCGCCCCCGCCTGCCGCTTCCTGCCGCCTGTCCGTCCTGCTTGCAATTTTTACCCCCTTGCGACCGCGGCGCGGGAAGCTGACCGGCATCGATCGGGAAAAACCGCGCGCGGCGAGGTTTCGCGCACGTGGCAAAGTCTCTACAATGAAACCCAACTTGCCATGAAAGCCAGCCTCCAACTTCGCCTGTCGCAGCATCTTGCGCTGACCCCTCAACTGCAACAGTCCATCCGGCTGCTGCAGCTGTCCACGCTCGAACTTCAGCAGGAAGTGGCGATGGCGGTCTCGCAAAACCCGCTGCTCGAGAGCGAGGACGAATGGATCGCGAGCCCGTTGCGCGTTGCCGGCGACGGTTCGGTGATCGCCCAGACGCCCACCCCGAGCGCGCCTGAACCCATGAGCGGCGCTGCCTCGACCGGCACGTCGGAGCACACCGCGGCGAGCGAATCGGGCGGCTCGGACGAGTACAACGGCTTGTCATCGTCCGACGGCGCCGACGCTTCGCAATGGAATCTCGACGATTACGGCCGTTCGTCCGCCCCCTCCGACGATGACGACCTGCCGCCGCTGCAGATCCACGAGCCGACGACGACCCTGCGCGACCATCTGATGGCCCAACTGCGCGTGACGCAGGCAGGGCTGCGCGACCGGGCATTGATCACCTTCCTGATCGAATCGCTCGACGAAGACGGCTACCTCACCGCGTCGCTCGACGAAGTAATCGCCGATCTGCCCGAAGAGCTGGAAGTCGATCTCGACGAGATGAATGCCGCGCTGGCGCTGTTGCACAGCTTCGATCCAGCTGGCGTCGGCGCACGCTCGGCCTCCGAATGCTTGCGGCTGCAACTGCTGCGGCTCCCCGATACGCCGACACGCAAGCTCGCTCTCGACATCGTGGGGCAGCATCTGGAACTGCTGGCCGCGCGTGATTTCACGCGTTTGAAGAAACAGCTGAAAACGACCGATGATGCGCTGCGCGAAGCGCACGCGCTGATCCGCTCGCTGGAGCCGTTCCCCGGAGCGGCTTACGGCAAGGCGGAAGCCGATTATGTCGTGCCCGATATCATCGTGAGAAAGACCGGACAGGGGTGGCTTGCCGAGCTGAATCCCGAAGTGGTGCCCCGCCTGAGGATCAACCACCTCTACGCGAATATCCTGCGCAACAATCGGGGCGATCCCGGCAGCGGCTCGTTGCGCCAGCAATTGCAGGAAGCCCGCTGGCTCATCAAGAACATTCAGCAGCGCTTCGAAACGATCCTGCGCGTCGCGCAGGCCATCGTCGAGCGTCAGAAGAGCTTTTTCGTGCACGGCGAAATCGCCATGCGCCCCTTGGTTTTGCGGGAAATAGCTGATACGCTGGGCTTACACGAATCGACGGTCTCGCGCGTCACAACCGGCAAGTACATGCTCACCCCATTCGGGACGCTGGAGTTCAAGTACTTTTTCGGGTCGCACGTCTCGACCGACACAGGGGGGGCCGCCTCATCCACGGCCATTCGCGCGCTCATCAAGCAACTGATAGGAGCAGAAGACTCGAAAACGCCTCTTTCAGACAGCCGCATTGCCGAACTGCTGGCGGAACAGGGTTTCGTGGTAGCGCGTAGAACCGTCGCCAAATACCGCGAAGCGCTGAAGATCCCGGCAGTGAACCTGCGCAAGTCTCTGTAGCTTTCCGCTCCCATGCGGAAGGCATTTTCCGGCCGCGATGCCATGGGCGCGAAGGCCGGCCGAGACGACCCGCCGCTCGTCAGTCACGCGGGGTGATGTTCGAGCGGGCCGCTTTCCGACCGGTTACGCCGCGCCGATGCGCGTGAGAAGGCCATTTGTTTGGAGAGCACTATGAATCTGAAGATCAGTGGACGCCATCTCGAAGTAACGCCAGCACTGCGCGAATATGTGATTACGAAGCTGGACAAGGTGCTACGACACTTCGATCAAGTGATTGATGGCAACGTGGTCCTCTCGGTCGACAATCAGAAGGAAAAGGACAAGCGGCAAAAAGTCGAAATCAATCTGCATCTCAAGGGCAAAGACATCTTCATCGAAAGCGCCAACGGCGATCTCTACGCCGCGATCGATCTCATGGTCGACCGGCTCGATCGGCAGGTCGTGCGCCATAAAGGACGCATCCAGGAACATCAACACGATGCCATCAAGCACCAGGAGGCGCCGCTCGGCGAGCAGCCGCAGCCCTGAACGAGCGCGGCGTCGAAACGCACGCCGCTCGCCCCGCGAAGCCGCCCGAAAGGGCGGTTTTTCATGTGTGCGACGCACATTACGAGCCGTCCGTCTTACGCGGGCATACGCACGTTTGCGCGATGCAACACCTTATCCGGCTGATCTATAATGTGCCGGTCATTTGCCGGGGTAGCCGCCCAAGTCGCCCCCACCAATCGACCGGCCCGGTCGAAACCGACAACCCGTCAGTTGCCGCGAGGAGCGCCCAGGCGACGCGTTAGCCTGCCAACATGAATCGTTTAGCCAAATTCCTTCCCCTCGAAAACGTCGTCATCGAACTCTCCGTCACCAGCAAGAAGCGCGTATTCGAGCAAGCGGGGCTGATTTTCGAAAACCAGAACGGAATCGCGCGCAGCGCAGTGACGGATAACCTGTTCGCGCGCGAACGCCTGGGCTCCACCGGTCTCGGCGAAGGCGTCGCCATTCCGCACGGCCGGATCAAAGGCCTCAAGCAGCCGCTCGCCGCCTTCGTGCGCCTCGCGCAGCCGATCCCGTTCGAAGCGCCGGACGGCCAACCCGTCTCGCTCCTGATCTTCCTGCTCGTACCCGAGCAGGCCACGCAGCAGCACCTCGAAATCCTCTCCGAGATCGCCCAATTGCTATCCGATCGCGAAGCGCGCGAACGATTGCATACGGAAGCCAGTCGCGAGGAGTTGCATCGGTTGCTCACCCAGTGGCACCCTTGAAATTGTCGTGAACGCGCCCGCAAGGGCGTGGACACACGGCATGGCGCGCAACCGGTCCCGGCTGTGTGCCTCGCCCGCATGTTTTCCGCGTGTCTCGCCGGGCAACGGGCAGCAGCAGTCATTTGGAGTCAGGGATTCATGGATACTTCCAGCATCAACGCCCAGAGCATCTTCGACGACAACGCCGCCGCGCTCAAATTGAGCTGGCTGACGGGGCATGAAGGCTGGGAACGCGGCTTTTCGGCGGAGACCGTCGCCAACGCAACTTCGAGCGCGGATCTCGTCGGCCACCTGAATCTCATTCACCCGAACCGGATTCAGGTGTTGGGCGATGCCGAGGTCAATTACTACCAGCGGCAAACGGACGAGGACCGCTCGCGCCATATGGCCGAGCTGATTGCGCTGGAACCGCCGTTTCTCGTCGTGGCAGGCGGAGTCGCCGCGCCGCCCGAGCTCGTGCTGCGCTGTACGCGCTCGTCCACGCCGCTTTTCATGACACCGATGTCGGCCGCCGCGGTCATCGATAACCTGCGGCTTTACATGTCGCGCATTCTGGCTCCGCGCGCGACGCTGCATGGCGTATTTCTCGATATTCTCGGGATGGGCGTTCTGCTGACCGGTGACTCCGGCCTCGGCAAAAGCGAGCTTGGCCTCGAGCTCATCAGCCGTGGCCACGGGCTCGTGGCCGATGACGCGGTCGATTTCGTCCGACTCGGCCCCGATTTCGTCGAGGGCCGCTGCCCGCCTCTGCTGCAAAATCTGCTCGAAGTGCGCGGCCTCGGGCTGCTCGACATCAAGACGATCTTCGGCGAAACCGCCGTGCGCCGGAAGATGAAGCTCAAGCTGATCGTGCAACTCGTCCGGCGTCCGGACGGCGAATTCCAACGGCTGCCGCTCGAAAGCCAGACGGTCGACGTCCTGGGCCTGCCGATCAGCAAGGTCACGATTCAAGTGGCTGCCGGACGCAACCTCGCGGTGCTCGTCGAGGCCGCCGTGCGCAACACCATCCTACAATTGCGCGGCATCGACACGCTGCGCGATTTCATGGACCGCCAGCGCCTCGCGATGCAGGATCCCGACAGCCAACTGCCGGGCAAGCTGATGTGAAACGCGGCCGGCACGGCGCGAACATCCGCGCCGGCCAGGCCCCTCGCCCGAGCGAACGTGCTCCGATGCTGGTGATATGATGAGATCAACGAGTCTTCTCCCATGCGTATAGTTCTGATCACCGGCATTTCCGGCTCCGGCAAATCTGTCGCATTGAACGCGCTTGCGGACGCGGGGTACTACTGCGTCGATAATCTGCCGCCACGCTTTTTGCCATCACTCGTGCAATACCTCGCGACCGAGGACGACGGTCAGGAGCGCCTCGCGGTCGCGATCGATGCCCGTTCGAGCGCCTCGCTCGACGAGATGCCCGGCATCATCCGCGATCTGGCCAGCGAGCACGACGTGCGCGTGCTCTTTCTCAACGCCAGCACCCAATCGCTGATTCAGCGCTTTTCCGAAACGCGGCGCCGGCACCCTCTTTCGGGCGCGCCGGCACACGATGCCGATGTCGGCCTGCTCGCTTCACTCGAAGAAGCGATCGAGCGCGAGCGGCACCTCGTTGCGCCGCTCGCCGAATTCGGGCATCAAATCGATACGAGCAGCTTGCGCGCGAACGTGCTCAGAGCGTGGGTGACACGCTTCATCGAAGATCAGCGCGAGGGCTTGATGCTGATGTTCGAATCGTTCGGGTTCAAGCGGGGCTTGCCGCTCGACGCCGATTTCGTCTTCGATGTGCGCGCGTTGCCGAATCCGTACTACGATGACCGTCTGCGCCCCCTCACCGGGCGCGATCAGGCCGTCATCGATTATCTGGACGCATTGCCGATCGTCCACGAGATGATCGACGATATTCATACTTTCGTGATGAAGTGGCTGCCCCGGTTTCGAGACGATAACCGAAGCTATCTGACCGTCGCGATTGGATGCACGGGTGGGCAGCATCGCTCCGTGTTCATCGCCGAGACGCTCGCCGCGCGTCTTGCCCGCGAGGCAACGGTCATCGTGCGGCACCGGGACGCGCCGGTTCATATCGGCGAATCGTCGAGACTAGTGGCTTAACCCGCCGCGCGTAAGGCAGCGGCTCTTTCGAAGCGTTGCGCCATGTCCTCCAATCCTGCCGTCTACGCTGATCTACCGATCTTCCCCTTGCACACCGTGCTGTTTCCGGATGGGATTTTGCCGCTGAAGATTTTCGAAGCGCGCTATCTCGATATGGCACGAACCTGCCTGCGCGAGGATGCGCCATTCGGGGTATGCCTGCTGAAAAGCGGCAGCGAAGTGGCACAAGGCAATGAGCCCGCCGTGCCCGAAGCAATTGGCTGTCTCGCGCGCATCGAGCAGTGCGACGTCGATGAATTCGGCATGCTGCATGTTCGCGCCCGCGGTACGGAGCGCTTCAGACTGCTCTCGCATCGCGTCGAGCCGAGCGGGCTCATGGTCGGCATGGCGGAGCCGCTCGCCCACGACATCCCGCTCGAAGGCGCCGACGCCCTCGCGAAATTCGGTGCCTGCGCCGAGGTACTCGAACGCATCATCGAAACGCTCCTCGAGCGTGACCCGGAATGCCAGCCGTTCGGCGAGCCGCTGCGCTTCGACGATCCGACCTGGGTATCGAATCGCCTTTCCGAAGTGCTGCAGATCCCGTTGCGCGCGCGCCAAAGACTGATGGAACTCGTCGATGTGAACGCGCGCATCGATTGCGTTCACCACTATATGCAGCAGCACCAGTTGCTCTAGCGCGGAAGGCTTGCCTGCGTCTATCGGCTGAGGGGCGTCGGCTCGCGCGGCGTCGCTGTTCAACAGCCTCGCTGCATTCCCCGACTTACAGTAAAGAACCCTTGAGGCCATCGAGCAACTTGCGCACGGGCGCAGGCACGCCGTAGGCGTCGAGCTCGTCCAGCGATACCCATGCGCTCTCCTCGTCGCGCGCCTCGCTCGAACCTCGCGCCGCGCGCCCATCGTACTCGGCAAGGCGCGGTTCGATATCGAGCCTGAAGTGCGTAAATGTATGCGTGAGCCGCGCCAGCCGGCCGAGAACGTTCGCCGCGCCAAGCTCGCCCGCGAGCGCGGCGAGCGCCGCTTCATCGGCTGCCTCGGGCAGGCTCCACAATCCACCCCAGATTCCGGCCGGCGGCCGCCGCTCGAGCAACACGGCCGGCCCGTCGTGCAACACGAGCATCCAGGTGCGGCGCGTGGGAATCGCCTTTTTCGGGCGCGCGACAGGGAGTTCGCGCTGCCGGCCGGTAAGATTGGCCACGCATTCAGCGGCAAACGGACATTGCGCACAGTCGGGCTTGCCGCGCACGCACAGGGTCGCACCGAGATCCATCAGACCTTGGGTGTAGGCACTCACTTGGGCGCTGCCCGCATCCGTGCCGGGCATCAGCGTTTCGGCCAGCGTCCACATGGCCGTCTCCACGCGTTTGTCGCCGGGGAACCCATCAACGCCGAAGATGCGGGCCAGGACACGTTTGACGTTGCCATCGAGGATCGTCGCGCGGGCGCCGAACGCGAACGAGGCGATCGCAGCCGCCGTCGAGCGTCCGATGCCTGGAAGTGTGGCGAGCACCTCGGGCGATGCCGGAAATCGCCCGCCATGCTGCTCGACGACCACCTGCGCGCAGCGGTGCAGATTGCGCGCGCGCGTGTAGTAGCCGAGGCCGGCCCATAGCGCCATGACATCGTCGGCGTTCGCCGCGGCCAGCGCGGCGACGTCGGGAAAGCGCGCGAGGAATTTGGCGTAGTAGGGAATCACGGTGGCGACCTGGGTCTGCTGCAACATGATTTCCGACAGCCAGATCCGGTACGGATCGCGCGTGTTTTGCCACGGCAAATCATGACGGCCGTGTTGCCGTTGCCAGGCGATGAGGCGCTCGGCAAACCCGGCACGCAGTTCGGCTTGCGGCGGCGCCGGGCAAACGGGCGCAGTGAGAGCGAGATCGGACATGACAGAAAAATGAAGTTCAGCGCTGGCAGTGCGCGCAGAAGTAAGTTGAGCGCTGTCCCTGCACGAGATGCCGGATGGGCGTGCCGCACACTCGGCACGGCAAGCCGGCCCGGTCATAGACGTGGCAGTCGAGCTGAAAATAGCCGCTTTCGCCGTCGCTGCCGACGAAATCGCGCAGGGTGCTCCCGCCGCGCTCGATCGCCGCCGCGAGCGTCGCGCGCACGGCCTGCGCGAGCCGCTCGCAGCGTCCAGTTGCAAGACGCCCGGCCGCGGTCGTGGGCCGGATGCCGGCGCGAAAGAGGCTCTCCGAAGCATAGATGTTGCCGACGCCGACAACGATGTCCCCCGCGAGGAGCGCCTGCTTGATCGACACACGGCGGCCGCGCGTGCGCCGGTGGATGAGCGCACCCGTGAACTCGGGCGAGAATGGCTCGACCCCAAGTCCGGCCAGAAGCGGATGCGTATCGATGGCGCCCGCCGTGCGCGGATGCCAAAGAACGGCCCCGAAGCGGCGAGGATCGCGATAGCGCAGCACGAATTCGTCGAAGATCCAATCGATATGGTCATGCCTGGCCGGCGCCGGAATGCCGGCTTGCGGCAAAACGCGCAGCGTACCCGTCATGCCGAGATGGACGATGAACCAACCGGCATCGATCTCGAAGAGCAGATATTTGCCGCGCCGCCCCACTTCCCGAATCCGCTGCCGGGCCAGCGTGGCCGCCAGCTCCGCCGGGATGGGCCAGCGCAACGCGTCCGTGCGCACGTCGACGCGCTCGACACGGCGCCCTCGCACATACGGCTCGATTCCGCGGCGGGTCACTTCGACTTCTGGCAGCTCTGGCATGTCAATTGGCTGTGAATCACTGGAGATAGGGCGCTACTTGCGCGGTCGAATCTGCGTGTATTGTAGCGAGCGCGTTACAATCGACCGAAACCCTCGAACGGATCTCCATGATTGTGTCCCTGAAGTTGCCTTCGACGCGCCCGGACAGCGTGCGCTCAGCCCGACGCAGCGCCCCCGTCGGCCGGATCGCCGCGGGCCTTGTCGCCGCCTTCGCGCTCGCGGCGTATCCCGCGTTCGCACAAGATCCGTCGCCGTCCGACGATTCGGCCACGGCCTCGTCGAGCACCGATCTTTTCTCGCCCGCCCTCCCGGAAGAGACGAAAGGTTTGCCCGACGTCCCGCTCACGAGCCAGATCGTCTTCCAGGTACTCGCGGCGGAGATCGCGTTGCAGCGCAATCAGCCGGCGCCGGCTTACCAGACCTATCTGGCGCTCGCGCGGGACACTCACGATCCGCGCATGGCGCAACGCGCCGCTGAAATTGCCATTGCGGCACAAAGTCCAACCGATGCGCTCGCGGCCGCGCAGCTGTGGCGGCAATACGCGCCCAGCTCGGAACGCGCGGCCCAGCTGGACGCGTCGCTGCTCGTGCTATCGGGCAAGCCCGACGAGGCGCAGCCGATGCTCGCGGCCGAGCTGGCCAAGGTGCCGGCTTCGGAGCGCGGCAGCTCGATCCTCGCGCTCCAGGTGCTGCTTTCGCGCGGGCCGAACCGGGTGGGCGGACTGCACGTCCTGCAGGAGCTGCTCAAGCACGACCTCGACCGGCCCGAGGCGCTGACGGCGATCGGCCGGCAGCAATTGCTGGCCGATGACCAGCCGGGGGCGCGCGCGTCGTTCGTGCAAGCGCTGAAACTGAAGCCAGATTACCTGCCCGCGGCGCTCGCGCTCGCGCAGATGGGCCCCGACGCGCGTAACGATGCCATTGCTTCGTTCGAATCGTTCGTCAAGCAAAACCCGAAATCGCACGATGCCCGCTTGGCGCTGGCGCAGCTTTATCTGTCGAGCGAACGGGTCGATGACGCGCAAAAGCAGTTCGAAGCGATGCGCAGCCTCGATCCGCACGATCCGACGCCGCTGATGGCGTTGGGCCTCATCAAAATCCAGCAAAAGCAGTACGACGCGGCTCAGAAGTACTTGAAGCAGTACGCCGATCTGACCGAGAAGACGCCGGGGGCCGATGCCGGTCAGGCTTACATCTTCCTCGCGCAGCTGGCCATCGAACAGAAAGACGAGGCGCAGGCGGCAAAGTGGCTCGACAAGGTCGGGCCGGACAGTCCACGCTACATTTCAGCGCGAGTCACGCGCGCGCAATTGCTCGCGAAGCAAGGCAAGATCGACGATGCGCGCAAGCTGCTCGCCGATCTGCAGAGCCCCGATCCGCGCGCGCAGGCACTGATCGCGCGCACCGATGCCGCGATTCTGTTCGATGCCAAGCGCTACGGCGAGGCCGAGACGCGCCTCACGGCCGCCAATGAGGCGTTCCCGGACGATCCGGAAATCCTTTACGACCTCGCCATGGCTGCCGAGAAAAACGGCCATTTCGATCTGATGGAATCGAAGCTGCGCGAGCTCATCAAGGACCAGCCCGATAATCCCCAGGCCTACAACGCGCTCGGCTACTCGCTGGCGGACCGCAATCAGCATCTCGATGAGGCGGAAAAGCTGATCGAGAAAGCGTCCGCGCTCGCGCCGAACGACGCGTTCATCATGGATAGCCTCGGCTGGGTCAAGTACCGCCGCGGCGACACGAGCGATGCCGCGCGGCTTTTGCGCAAGGCGTACGAGCTGCAGCCGAACGCCGAAATCGGCGCGCACCTCGGCGAGGTGCTTTGGAAAACCGGAGACCAGGCGAAGGCGAAGGCCGCCTGGCGCGAGGCCCGCAAGCTCGAGCCGGACAACGACACGCTCGTGAAGACGCTCAAACGCTTGCAGGTCAACACCAACGATCTCTGATGGCTGTGCGTTCTCGTTCTCATTCCCCGTTTCGTTCGTTCGCGGTGGCAGTGCTTGCCGTCGCCGCGATTTCCGGCTGCTCCGTCGCACCGACGCGCGGGCCGTCCACCTCGAACGCGGCCACCTCGCTTTCGACGCAGACGATTCGCGCCTACCGCGGCCGCTTTTCGGTCAGCTATACCGATGTCAACGGCCGGCCGCGCAATGCCTACGGCAACTTCGATTGGCAGGAGCAAGGCGACACGGTCACGTTGCAGTTGCTGAACCCGTTCGGCCAGACGCTCGCGATCGTTACCTCGTCGCCCTCCGCAGCGACGCTCGAGCTGCCGAACCGCCAACCGATGACGGCCGACAATGTCGGGACGCTGATGCACAACGCGCTCGGCTTTGCGCTGCCCGTCGAAGGGCTGCGCTACTGGCTGCAACCGTCGCCGGCCCCCACTTCGCACGCGAAGACGATCCCCGATCCGCAGCTTCAATCGCGCTTGAAAGAGATCGACCAGGACGGCTGGACCATCCAGTACCTGAGCTATGCCGATGCGCCCGAGACAGGCGTCAAGCGCGTCGACCTGACGCGCCGCGAACCGCCTCTCGACATCAAGCTCGTTCTGGACCGATGAAGACGCCTTCCGGCACGAAGACAAAACGCGAGCATGATCGAAACGAATGAATCGCTGCGGGACTGTCCCGCCCCTGCCAAACTCAACCTGTTCCTGCACATCACGGGCCGTCGGCCGGACGGTTATCACGCGCTTCAATCGGTGTTCCAGCTGCTCGATTGGGGCGATACGCTGCATTTCACGCTGCGTGCGGATGGGGAAGTGCGCCGCCAGACTCCGATCGCCGGCGTGCCGGAGGCGAGCGATCTCGTGGTGCGCGCCGCGATGCTGCTGAAAACGCATACCGGGACGCCGCTCGGGGTCGATATCGAAATCGATAAACGGTTGCCGATGGGTGCCGGCCTGGGCGGCGGAAGCTCCGACGCCGCCACGACGCTGCTCGCGTTGAATCGGCTGTGGAAGCTCGACCTCTCTCGCGAGACGCTCTGCGCGCTCGGGCTGACGCTTGGCGCGGACGTCCCGTTTTTCGTGTTCGGCCGCAACGCGTTCGCCGAGGGCGTCGGCGAGGCATTGCGGCCCGTCGCGCTGCCATCGCGGTACTTTCTCGTCGTCACCCCTTCGGTACATGTGCCGACGGCAGCGATTTTTTCCGACAAGTCGTTGACACGCGATTCTGAACCCGTCACAATTACGGACTTTCTCGCACAGCAAAGTTGCGATGCAAGATGGCCTGAGAGCTTCGGCCGGAATGACATGCAGCCTGTTGTCGTGGGAAAATACGCGGAAGTCGCGCAGGTGCTGGAGTGGTTCGATCGCGTCGCACCCGCGCGGATGACTGGATCGGGTTCAAGCGTTTTTGCCGCCTTTACCAGCATCGCCGAAGCGGAAGCGGCACAAGCCAAACTGCCAGCAGGTTGGACGAGCGCCGTGGCACGGAGTCTGGATACGCATCCGCTCCTCGCTTTCGCGTCATAAGGTTTCGCCTCGCCGGAGGTTTACCGCAATCCGGCGAAGCTCAGAGTCAGTGTAGGGGAGTCGCCAAGTTGGTCAAGGCACCGGATTTTGATTCCGGCATGCGAGGGTTCGAGTCCTTCCTCCCCTGCCAAACATTCCCGCAGTCCCCGCCTCCAGCAGCAGGTGCATGATGAGCAGCCATGACGGCCTGATGGTTTTTACTGGCAACGCGAATCCGGCGCTTGCGCAAGAAGTCGTCAGAATCCTCGGCATACCCCTCGGTAAAGCGATGGTCAGCCGTTTCTCGGACGGCGAAATCCAGGTCGAGATTCAGGAAAACGTACGTGGCAAGGATGTCTTCGTACTCCAGTCCACCTGCGCGCCGACGAACGATAATCTGATGGAGCTGATGATCATGGTCGATGCGCTCAAGCGCGCCTCGGCCGGTCGTATCACTGCCGCCATCCCCTACTTCGGCTATGCACGCCAGGACCGCCGCCCGCGCTCGGCGCGCGTGGCAATCTCGGCGAAAGTCATCGCGAACATGCTGGAAATCGCCGGTGTCGAGCGGATCATTACGATGGATCTGCACGCCGATCAGATTCAAGGCTTCTTCGACATCCCGGTCGACAACATCTACGCAACGCCGGTGCTGCTGGGCGATCTGCGCAAGCAGAATTACGAGAACCTGCTCGTGGTGTCGCCCGACGTCGGCGGTGTGGTGCGGGCACGCGCGCTCGCGAAACAACTCAATTGCGATCTCGCCATCATCGACAAGCGCCGTCCGAAAGCGAACGTCGCCGAGGTGATGAACATCATCGGCGAAGTGGAAGGCCGCACTTGCGTGATCATGGACGACATGGTCGACACGGCCGGCACACTATGCAAAGCCGCACAGGTGCTAAAGGAGCGCGGCGCGAAGCAGGTCGTCGCTTACGCCACGCACCCGGTCCTGTCCGGTGGCGCGGCCGAACGTTTGACGAATTCCGCGCTCGACGAGCTCGTCGTGACGGACACGATCCCGCTCAGCGAGGAATCGCGCGGCTGCGCGAAGATCCGCTCGCTGTCGTGCGCGGGTCTGCTGGCCGAAACGTTCTCGCGCATCCGCCGCGGCGATTCGGTGATGTCGCTGTTCGCCGAAAGCTGAGCATCGCGAAAAAGATATGACCCGAGGCGCTGCTTCATGCAGCGCCTTTGGCTTGAGAGGCACCTTCTTTGTCGGATGTGCCGCGTTACCGTGGGGTTGATGCGCAAAATGCGTTGACGCCCCGTTTCACTGCCTGGTCGCGGGCAGTTATGGAGATTGAATATGAAAGTCGTCGCTTTCGAGCGCAACAAGCAAGGTACGGGTGCGAGCCGCCGCCTGCGCAATTCCGGCAAGACGCCGGGAATCGTGTATGGCGCAAGCAGCGAGCCGCAACTGATCGAACTCGATCACAACGCCCTCTGGCACGCCCTGAAAAAGGAAGCGTTCCATTCGTCGATCCTCGATCTGGAAGTGGCCGGCAAGTCCCAGGCTGTGCTGCTGCGCGACGTGCAATACCACCCGTTCCGTCAGATCGTGCTGCACGTCGACTTCCAGCGCGTCGATGCGAACAAGAAGCTGCACACGAAGGTGCCCCTGCACTTCATGAATCAGGAAACGAACCCGGCGGTGAAGCTCGGTGGTGCGGTGATATCGCACGTCGTGACCGAAGTGGAAATCGAGTGCCTGCCTGGCGATCTGCCTGAGTTCGTCGAGCTCGATCTCGCGAAGATCGAAGCGGGCCAGTCGCTGCACGCGAAGGACATCGCATTGCCGAAGGGCGTGTCGCTGACGGCCCACGTCGAAGCCGAAAACCCGGTGATCGCTGCTGCCACGGTGCCGGCCGGCGCCGTGTCGACCGAAGCCGCCGAAGGCGAAGGCGAGACGCCGGCAGCCTAAGGATTTCGTCGATCGATATCCTCTCGATCCGTTTCAATGAAACGGTCGACGTGACCCGCCGCGGCATGCCCGGCGGGTTTTTTTTGTCCAATGCCGACTGAAACGAACCATGATCAAGTTGATCGTCGGGCTCGGTAACCCGGGCGCCGAATACACTGCAACGCGACACAACGCGGGCTTCTGGCTCGTCGATCAACTCGCGCGCGATGCGGGCACGACGCTGCGAGACGAGCGGCGCTTTCATGGTTTCTACGCCAAAGCGCGCCTGTTCGGTGAAGAAGTTCATCTGCTCGAACCGCAGACGTTCATGAACCGCTCGGGTCAGTCGGTCGTCGCGCTCGCGCATTTCTTCAAGATATTGCCCGATCAAATTCTCGTCGCACACGACGAACTCGATCTGCCGCCCGGCGCGGTCAAGCTCAAGCTCGGCGGTGGCAGCGGCGGTCATAACGGCCTCAAAGACATTTCGGCGCACCTCTCGTCACAACAGTACTGGCGCCTGCGGATCGGCATTGGCCATCCTCGCGATCTCATTCCCGAAGCCGCCCGCGCGGGCGCCAAGCCTGATGTCGCGAACTACGTCTTGAAGCCCCCTCGCAAGGACGAGCAGGACGTGATCGATGCGGCGATTGAACGTGCGCTGGCCGTCATGCCGCATGTGGTGAAAGGGGAATTGGAACGGGCGATGATGCAGCTGCATCGCGCAACATAAGGACGACCCGTGCCGTGGCGCTGAGTCAGGCGGCTCCGACACGTACAGGTTTATCGGCAGCCGCGAGGTCAGTCCACGTTGTGTTTCGCGTCGCTGCCGCTTCCGTTTTTGTTTTCGCTGCCGCTACCGTTCGCTGCGGCGGCTTTCGCCGCCTGTAGCTTGCGGTATTTGACGAGCAATTCGTCAGCGCTTTCCACATGTTGCGGATCGCGCGGAATGCACTCGACGGGGCAAACCTGCTGACATTGCGGTTCATCGAAATGGCCGACGCATTCGGTGCACTTCGATGGGTCGATCACATAGATTTCGGGCCCCATCGAAATGGCGTCGTTCGGGCACTCGGGCTCGCAAACGTCGCAGTTGATGCATTCGTCGGTAATTATCAGGGCCATGCTGCCACTACCACCTTCGTCAAAGACAGCACATTATAGCTTTTGCGCTCCCTGCTCGATGGAGGGCTCAGGGCGCCGCCGAACCTCGCTCCATCTCGGCGACCTTCTCCTTCAGCCACTTTTCAACTGACGGGAAGACGAATTTGCTCACGTCGCCGCCTAGTTGGGCGATCTCGCGCACGATCGTGCCGGAGATGAATTGATATTGGTCCGACGGTGTCATGAACATCGTCTCGACATCAGGCAGCAGATAACGGTTCATCCCGGCCATCTGGAATTCGTATTCGAAATCCGAGACCGCCCGCAGTCCGCGGACGATGACGCGCGCGTTGTTCGCCCGCACGAAGTCTTTGAGCAGCCCGCCAAAGCTCATTACCTGCACGTTCGAGTAATGTCCGAGCACCTCGCGGGCAATGTCCAGCCGCTCTTGCAGCGCGAAAAACGGCTTCTTGTTGCGGCTATCGGCCACACCCACCACGAGCGTATCGAAGATGCTCGCCGCGCGGCGCACGAGGTCCTCATGACCTCGGGTGAGCGGGTCGAACGTACCCGGGTACACGGCGACTACCATGGACATCTCCTCTCGTTATCCAGCGGGGCGCCCCGCAACCCGCGGGCCACCGCGAACCGGGAGCGGTTCAGCGCCAGCCCGGCCTCGCGTTCGAAACGCGCATTATTCATCATTTTCGCGCTGCAGCAAATGATAGTGGACCGCCCCCGCCTTGCCGCGACGGACGATGTTCCAACGCGCCAACAATGGATCGTCCTCGTCGAGCGGCGCGTCGGCCTCCACATAAAGCCAGCCGTCGTCCGCAACGAGCGGTATCGCAAGCTCCAGCGCACGTGCCAGCATCCCCTCGCCGAACGGCGGATCGAGAAAAACGACGTCGAACGATCGCGGAGCGAGGCTCGCCGCGAGCTTCAGCCCATCAGCCTCGGCAATCTCGATCGCGCGCGCGGCAAGACGCGCCTGGTTCTCGCGAAGCTGCCGCGCGGCGCGCGCGTTGCGCTCCACCATGACGACTCGCCCGGCCCCGCGCGATGCGGCTTCGAACCCCAGCGCACCGCTGCCCGCGAACAAGTCCAGACAACGTTGACCGTCGAGTCGTTGGCCGAGCCAGTTGAAGAGCGTTTCGCGCACGCGATCGGGCGTTGGGCGCAAGCCGTCGAGATCGAGAACCGGCAGCGGTGTACGCTTCCAGTCGCCGCCGATGATGCGCACGGTATGGCTCTTGCCGCGGCCGGCCGGCGCTTGCGACGCGCGCGAATAAGATGAAGTGGAACGAGGCATCGAACAGAACCCGGACAAGACGGGCGAGCACACATGACTCACGTGGCTCGCAAAGGTAACGGCGCCCACGTTACCACAGCACGTGCCGCGGCGCCCCTTCAGAGCGGGCGAGCGGAGCATCTCGATGACGCCTGATAAAATAGCGGTCTTTTCCGCGCATCGCGTGCCGTGCGAGATCCCGGCAGGCGACAGGCGCCACGGTGAGCGCCGCGGCACGCCAAGCCCAATCCATCGTCCAGACCATGTTCAGTTTCTTCAAGCGATTCAAGGGCTC
>Ga0209672_100293_pt1 | contig 34763 bp, 28 predicted proteins | sample AraplaCol_mMS_r2_FD_184273 | JGI IMG/M metagenome (GOLD analysis project Ga0209672, IMG submission 184273) | Arabidopsis root microbial communities from North Carolina, USA - plate scrape CL_Col_mMS_r2 (SPAdes) (version 2) | ecosystem: Host-associated > Plants > Roots > Endosphere | place: USA...
AGGCAGGTCGCCACCGCGCACTTGCGCCAATAAGGTGGCCAGCTTTTGCGGTGGCGTCAGCAGGGCGATCACCAAGGTACAGGCGCCCACGGCGACCACGATCCAGCGTGATCGCTCGCGCGATGTCGATCCCGCGAATACAGCCGTCACGCCGACTAGCGCCGCCGCGACGGCGAGCAAAGCCAGCGAATGCACGAGTCCAAAGGTCGGCACCAACACGAAGCCCGTCAGCGCGGTGCCGGCAATCCCGCCCAGCGTGTTGACGGCCACGGCAAACCCCACGCCGCGACCGCTTCGTCCCGGCTCCGCGCAAAGCCGCAGTACCGCAGGAAACGCCGCCCCAAGCAGCAGCGTCGGCAACAGCACCACCACGGCGGCGGCAACCACGAACCGCGCACACATCGCAGCGAGGCGATTCCCGGTGAGGCTGGTCACCACACGCGTCGCCTCGCTTTGCAGCGCCGGCAACCACTCGCCCAGCACGCTGACCTGAAGCAAGGCCATCAGCCCCGCCAGCGCGATGAGCGCGCCGAACACGAACCAGCCATTGCGCACACGATCCGCGAAGCGCGCGTAGATCGCGCTGCCCAGCATCAGGCCGAGCAGATACACCGCAAGCATCATGGCGAACGCGAACGCACGCGTCGTCATGAACTGCACCACGGTCTGCGACCAGATCACTTCGTAACCCAGGGCGATACCACCGGCGATGGCATAGAGCACCAGCGCAAGGCGCCCGCCACGACGGGAAGCCACCGGCGCGCCGGCCTCGCTCGGCGGCGTGGCATAGCGACGATCCAACAGCCACGCCACGGCGGCAGCCAGCGCATTGACGGTAGCTGCGGCCAGCGCACTGCCCTGCACACCCAACGCCGGAAGCAACACAAAGGGCGCGGCCAGCACGCCTAAGATGGCGCCCGCCGTGTTGGCCGCGTAGAGCCGCCCGCCCGTGCCAGCCACGCTGTCGTTGGCACAGGCACGCACCAGCACCGGCAAGGTGCCACCCATCGCGATAGCAGGGGCGCCCACCAGTACGAAGGGAAGCAACCAGGCGAGCCAACCGACTCGCTGCTCCCACTGCGCGAAGAGTTCCGCGCTGTGCGGCAGCACCATGGTCGCGCCCACGCCCAACACGGCGACCGCAAGCTCCAGCCATGCGTAAAGGCGCAACGGATGCGCGAGGCCATCCGCCGCGCGACCCCACAAAGCGCCGCCGATGGCGAGTCCCGCAAAGAACGCGCTTACCGCAATGGTGACGGCATAAACCTCCACGCCCACCACCAGCGAGAGCTGTTTGATCCATAACAGTTGATAGACCAGCGACGCGGCGCCGGAGCCGAACAGCAACGCAGCCGACCAGCGTGCGGTGGCAGCGTTGACGGGCAACGCCACAAAGGCATGATTTCCAACGCGTGGCGGCTTCATGGCGGGCATGGATCTCGCGCGGGACGGTATGTCTTCGAGTATAGGGAGCAAGCGATACGCGTAGGACTACTTAAGTAATCGGGGCAGGCGCGCCCTGCGCACCGTTGCCATCAAGAACGGAGGAACCCAAAACGCAGACTGCCCGCACGGATGCGGGCAGTCTGCCTCTGGCTCACGACAAGTAGCATCCGTGCCACCCATCTCCAGTCATTACTTGCCCTGCTTCTGCAGTTCCATCTTCAGCTGCTGGACCGCCTTGTCGATGGTGAACGAGTCAGGCGACTGACTCGGCGGATAGTCCTTGAACGTTGCCAGGAAGCGAGCGGCACGCAGGTTCGCTTCCACCGTGACATAAGCGTTCTCGGTCTCCCACCGGTAGTAACCCGTCGTGGGGCCAATATCAGCGCGTTCGTACGGATCCATGCGCAGGTTATAGAGCTTGGGCAAGCGCAGGCAGGTGAACGGCTCCATCCAGATCTGCAAACCACCGGGCGCACGCTGTTCGCAGAACACGGCCTTCCATGCATCAGGCGTGACGGCACCGGGCTCCAGTGGATCCCATCGCACTGCCACGAGCTCCGCATCGTCGTCGAAATAGAAGAACTCATCGCGTGGCCTGGTGTTGTTCTGGCCGGTCAGATACGGCAGGAAGTTGTAGCCATCCAGATGCACCTTGAACGACTTGCCACCGATGCTCAGGCCCTTGGCCAGCTTGTTGACGATGTCGCCTTCGCCAGCCGCCGCCACCAGGGTCGGGAACCAGTCCAGGCCAGACATCAGTGCGTTGCTCACCGTATTGGGACGGATATGTCCCGGCCAGCGAACCATGGCGGGCACGCGGAAGGCACCTTCCCAATTGGAATCCTTCTCACTGCGGAACGGCGTATTGGCGGCATCCGGCCAGGTGAAGAAGTTCGGGCCGTTGTCCGTGGTGAAAACCACGATGGTGTTCTTGGTAATGCCGGCGTCATCGAGCGTCTTGAGCAGCTTGCCGACATTCTGGTCCATCTCCCACATGCCATCGGCGTACTCATGACCTTTGCCCAAGCCAGCCTTGCCGATGTACTCCGGACGCACATGGGTAAAGATGTGCATGCGCGTGAAGTTCATCCACACGAAGAAGGGCTGCTTGGCCTGCGCCTGCTTCTGGATGTAACCGATTGCCGCGCCCGTCGTCTCGTCGTCGATGGTTTCCATGCGCTTGACGGTGAGCGGACCGGTGTCCTGGATCTTGCCGTCCGAGAAGGTGTGCATCACACCGCGCGGGTTGTAGACCTTCAGGAAATTCGGATCATTGGAAGGCCAGTACGGACGCTCGGGTTCTTCTTCGGCGTTGAGGTGGTAGAGATTGCCGAGGTATTCGTCGAAGCCATGTCTGGTCGGCAGAAATTCATCGCGGTCGCCCAGATGGTTTTTGCCGAACTGCGCCGTGGCATAGCCCTGGCCCTTCAGCGCCTGTGCGATGGTGACATCGCGGTCTTGCAGACCGGCCTTGGCCCCGGGCATACCGACCTTGGACAGACCCGTCCGCAAGACTGTCTGACCGGTGAGGAAGGTCGAGCGACCCGCCGTACAACTGTTCTCGGCGTAGTAGTCGGTGAAGATCATGCCCTCGCGGGCGATGCGGTCGATATTGGGCGTGCGATAGCCCACCAGGCCCATCGAATAGGCACTGATGTTGGACTGACCCACGTCGTCGCCAAAGATCACGAGAATGTTGGGCTTGCCGTTGTCCGACTGACTCTGCTGCTGGTCTTGTGCCGGCGGCTGTGCTTTCGCCGTGGGCGGTTGGATGGTCACGGCTGCCACGACGAGCAAGGCCGTCGCGACCACCGTGGTGATCGATGTCAACAATCTGCTGCGCTGCCACGGGCGAAACATGGGAACCTCCTCATGTGCTGCACGACTGCGCGAGGCAGCCAACGGTGACACATCGTTCATGTCGCTACGGCGCCCGACCCAGCGCCGTCTGTTGCGCTACTGCTTTTCAGCGGGGTAGATCACTTTCCAATCCGTCTTCATGTCCACCACGGTCCAGTGCTTGGCCGTGGCTTCATCCTGTGCCTTGTCGAGCTTGCCGATCTTCGACTGTCGGTCGTACGACCACTCGCGCGCCGCGTCGGTGTGATGGACCAGGCCGGCGAAGCGGTCGCCATCGCCCGAGGCGGTCCACTCGAGCATTTGCTGGTCGCCATCGGAGTTGCCGAAGGCGAAGATGGGTTTCACCCCGAGCGAGCGTTGGATGCCGACGGGTTTGCCGGGGCCGTCATCGATCAGCGCCACCTTGGGCAGCTTGATCAGCACCGGCTTGCCGTTCTGCATCTCGTACTTCAGCTCGCCCTGGCTGCCAATGATCTGTTCCGGCGGAATGCCGTACACCGCCGGTACCCAGGCGCGCATGAAATCCTGGCCACCACCGGAGACGATGTAAGTCGTGAAGCCGTTGTCGCGCAGGTAGTGCAACAGCTCGAGCATGGGCTGGTACACCATCTCGGTGAATACCCTATGCGTCTTCGGATGCCGGGCCGTGGACACCCATTGGTTCACGTTGCGCGCGAACTCATCGGTGGTCATGCCCGAATGCGTGGCCGCCACCAGTTCGAGTATGCCTTTCTCACCCGATGCCGCGAGCCCCTTCATGTCGCCCGCGAGGGCGGACTTGAACGGCTCGGTGGTCTTCCATTCCGGGTGTTGCGGCGACAAGGCCTTGACCTGGTCCAGCGCAAAGAAAAATTCGAAGTAGGCCGGTTGCTCCGCCCATAAGGTGCCGTCGTTGTCGAACACCGCGATGCGTTTGGCCGGCTCCACGAAATCCGGCGTGCCCTCGGTGGTGACTTTCTTGACGAAGCTCTCGATCTGCTGCTTGGTCGCGCCATCGTTCCACGAAGGCAGTGGATCCTGCGCGGCCATGCAGGCGTTGGTCCATGCCATGGCGGCGAGCAGGCAGAGTGCCGCCCAGCGACAGGCAAACGTCCTGCGTGCCGGCGTCCCGCCAGCGCGGACTACATCGTACATTCGAAGTACTCCCGGCATATTCGATCCTTCGCTGTATCAGGCGGCCGCCGTGCAAGCTGACAGCTGAGATCCGTGACGGGCGCAGCCTAGGCTGGGCACCCCGGCGCAGAGGCAACGCGCCAGCCATCACGGTCGCGAATTTGGAGGGGTCTGGCAATCCGAGAGACTACGTACGCGGTCTACGTAAAAATACCCGGCACGTCCCTTGTGCTGTATCGCGCGGCGTTCGCTGTCATGGGGATTCGAGATGCAAGAAGTTCGTCGCGTGGTCGCGCCGACCCGCAACGAACAAGTCCTGGACCCGTGTTTGTCCAGATCGTGACTCTTATCCGCGTTGGCGTCGCAGGCCTTTACGCCTGAGGCTCGAGGTCCGGCAACGTCCAGAGCTTGTCGAAGAACACCTTCTCCGGCCCGTAGAAGCGAAACAGCAATTCGAAGGGACGCGCGGGATCGGTGGGAACCCAATTGGCCTCCTTCCCGCCCGGCGCCTTGGGGCCGAAATAGATATCGACCGAACCATCGGCATTGGTTTGCAGGCCCGGCGTATTCGAACCGCGGCTCGCCCAGCGCATATTGCGGATAAGTGCGTGCGTTTCGCCGTCGTACGCCGTCACCGACCAATAAAGTTTGACGGGCACTTTGGCCGGTACATGCAGGCGGTAATTTTTCCCGCCCTCCATGCGCTTGCCTTGGGCGTCCTTGATCGTCAATAGATAGAACTGCCCGGCACCCAGATGCTTGGCGCTGAAATACGCCATGGAGTAAATCACCGCCCGACCGTCGACCGGATAGCTATCAGGGTTGCCGAACAAGCTCATCATGCCCGCCAGCGTTTCCTGCGAAGCGGGCACCGCCCAATGGGTGTTGTCGAAGAACGGCGGGATAAACGCCTGCTCGTAGCCCAGGTCGATCGCCGCCCTCGCCTCCAGCGCCGCGGCGTCGAAAGCCTGCTTGGTCTCAGCGGAGGGATTGAACGGCTTGCCCTTCTCGATGCCCAATGACTTGAGCATGTCGATCATCGCCTTGTCGCGCGCAAGCCACGGCTCGGTCTGCACGAAGCGATTCAACACCTCGAAGTATCGGCTGTCATAAGGGATGGTGGAATCGAACGGCTTGTCGTACACATCGACGAACTTGGTCTCACCGCCACCTTTGTTGGCTGCCGACAGCGGATAGAACTTGACGCGCTTGCCGTACGCCACGGCCTTGTCGATATCGGCGTCGCTTGTGCTCTTGAGGTTGGAGCGCAGGATGGCAAAGCCGCGATAGGTGTCGGACGGCATCGGGATATAGCCCGCCGGTACCTTGTCCTTGTAGCCCGCCGGCAGGATCAAATACTTGCCACCCTTGCCCTTGTCGACACCGGCCGGACCCACGTCTTCCAACGCGTTCTGCCAACTGTCGTCCACGCTGCCCGTAATCGTGGCGCCCTCCTCCGCTGGAGGGATCTCCAACACGACAGGACCATTGCGCGTGTCGTAGAACGGCATGAAATAAATCGTGTCGGGATTGGGCGTGAGCGTCTGGTCTTTCCAGTTGACCGGTCGCGACCAGTAGGCAACCTGGTTCATCTCACCCTGAAGCTTCTCGAACGCATCTTGCATCAGCTGATAGTTGACCGCCGGCATGCCCCAGATAACAGCCTCCGTGGCGCGGCGGGCAACCGTGCGTTGCTGGATGTCCTTGGGGCCTGGCGTTTTGGCGGTGCCACCATCGGCGCTCCACGCTGGCAGTGGCGCAAGGGCCAGCGCGGCAAACATCGCGATCGATCGAAGCAATGCTTTCATGGCCCGGTCCCTCGTCATCCAACGAGCTGCGCTTGGACCAGTTTGAGCCAAGCCGCCCGGGTCTCGCCTCCGTAGTTTTACCTAGCCAGCGGGCGTCGATGGACCGCATCGACGCTGGCCATCAGTTGAGATAAATCGGATTGCCAACGATCAACAGGGTGCCATCCGCGCCACGCACATTGGCGCGCAGCCAGTGTCGCTTTCCGTCGCTGGGCCAATCGAACGACAAGGTCTGCTTCGCGCCACGAATGAGCATCTCGGACTTCGGCGGAAACACCTTTCCATCCACGATGATCTCCGCATGCGCCTGGTCCAGCGCGTCGGCATGCAGCGTCAGGTGAACCATGCTCCCGGCCGGCGCGCTCAAGGCGTCGCCCATTTCCGCCGAACGATCGCCCGCCGTTGCCACAAGGTCGATGGCGCGGTCGCGGGTGCCTTGTACGTCGATGAACACATGCCCTGCGCGTATCGCATCGAGAATGGCCTTCATCGACAACTCGCTTGCATGCACTACCGTGGTCGGCAATCCGATCGCCATGCTGCCCCCTGGAAACGGCAAGGCCACCTTCGCATTGTGGTTGTCGCTGCCGCCGATCCCGGTGAGGTGGAAGCCCCGGTTGAGCTGCTCCTCCCAGAACGGAATGCCGGTGTGCTTCGGACTCATGGCATCCATGCCGTTGACTGCTTCGATCGCCTGCACCAGATGCATGTCGACCGGCTTTTCCGGCGTCCAGCCACAACCCATGCAGGTTTCGTCGTTGGGGCGGATGGGATGATTGATGGAGAACACGCCATGCAGCGCGGCGGCCTGCGTCAGCAGCGTGTTCCAGTCGGGCACCGACTTGCTGCCCAGGCGGAAATCCAGCGGCTCGGTGGTGCCGAACAGGTTCGCGTGCCCCTGGAAGGTGGTCACTTCGCGCGCAGGTATCAGCAACAAATGATCGAAGTACGGCTGCAATTCGCGGATGTCGTTGGCTTGCGACACCGTGTTGTGATCGCTCAGCGCGATGAAATCCAATCCACGCCTGGCGGCATCCTCCACGGTGAAGACCAGCGGACACGGCGCACGCCCATCACCACCCTGCGTCGGACAGCTGCCATCGCTATGCGCGCCATGCATGTGCAGGTCGCCGCGATACCAGCCCGCCTCTTTACGCAACGGTGGATTGAGCACGGCCGGCAACCATGCCGGATCGCCCGGATGGCCAAACCAGATCTTGGCCGTGTACTCCGCCTTCGACGCGGGGCGGATATTGGGAATGCCGAGCAGCAACGCCCAGCGTCCCGGCTGGATCGGGCCCGGCGCAAATGAGGGCGTGGCATCGACCGCACCCACGGTGAATAGCTGCTTGCTGCCACCCGTCCAACCGCGCAGTCCTTGCTGGCCGTGAAAGCCATCGGGATCTTCAAGCCCAAGGTCGATCGTGGTGTGCTCGGCGCGCCCCGTGGATTCGAACTGCACGGTGATGCGATTGACACCCGTGGGCACCTGGAACGGTACCTCGCGATAGCTGTGGATATCGCTACCCGCCAACTGGCCGTGCAGCACCACATCCGGCGGGCCATCCGTGGCACATGCCACACCCAGCACGGCCAGCCACAGCGCCACTAGCGCCAGATATCCCAGACGACTACGCGTACTCTCATTCATCGCTTGCTTCCCAAAGCAGAACAACCGTCCCGCGCGCCGCCATGCGGAGCGGCGCGCGGGACGTCAAACACCATCAGAATCGGTACATGACCGAGGCGCGGAAGGAGCGGCCGAGCAACGGTCGCGCAATGAACACGCTCTTGGTTGCATCGCTGCTCGCCAGTTCGCCGGCACGCGGATTGCCTTCGGTCAGGCCGAGCGAGTTGTTGAGGTTGTCGGCGTACAGGAAGAACGAGAGCTCCGGCGTCATCTGGTAGCGCGCGCTCAAACCGATGGTGTGGTACTGCGGCAACACCACCGAATTGGCCGTATCCACATAGCGGCGGCCTTCGTACTCATACGACATCTGCAGGCGCAGCTTGTCGTCGAACAGGTTGACGCCCGGCACCACGCGGAAGCTGTTCTTGGGCACGCGGATCAGCTGGTTGTCGTCGTAGTCGAGCAGCACCGGCGCACCCGCGGTGACCGTGGTGTAGGTCAGGCCCTTGTACTTGGGGTCCTGCACCGTCGCGGTGTACTGCACATCGAAATACTTGGACGGATAGAACGTGCCTTCCAGTTCCACACCATAGGTTTCGGTGTCGGCGTAGCCCGTCTGCGGCGTCGACACGCCACTGTTCGGATCGAACACGTAGTTGCTGAAGCTGACGTTGTTGTACTTGGTGTAGAACAGCGTGGCGTACGCATCCATATAGCGGTTGCTGTACTTGTAGCCCATCTCCGGCAGGATCATCGTCTGCGTGATCGGCGTGGCCGTCGGCGTGGTGATGTACGAGCTCAGGTTCGGCAGGCGGAAGGTCGAGGTGTAACGCGCGAATACGCCCTGGTGCTCGCTGAACTGATAGTTCGCACCCAGCGTCCAGCCCAGCTTGCTGAAGCTGTGGTCGTAATCCACGAACTGGCCGGTGCCGGTGAGGATATTGTTGGTCGCCGGCGTGCCCAGATTCACGTTATGCGACAGCTCGGTCCAGCCCGTGGTGTTCACGCGCTCCCAGCGCGCACCACCATCGATGCGCAGCTGGTCGTTGATCTGCCATTCGTCGGACGCATAGAACGCGTTGGTGTTGGACGTGCCGCTGGCATGCGCCCACTCGTAGCCGTAGCCGTAGATGCCGTTGTTGGTCAGCTTGCCCAACGCGTTGCCGTTGGCATCCACGGCCACCACGTCGAGCAGGCGCGCATTGTCCGTCGCCGTGAGGATGGCGGTAGACGAATAGCGATCGAAACTCTGGTTGAAGTGCGCGTAGTAGTAGCCAAACGTCACATCGTGCGTCTGGTCGCCGAACTCGAACTTGCGCAGCAGGCGGGTATCACTGGTGAGTTCGTTCATCGGCATGGTGACGCCGCGCAGACCACCCGTCACCACCAGGCCGTTGTTGGGGCTGGCGTTGTAAGCCTGGCCATTGTCCACATACTGCAATTGCATGCCGGCAGCGTTCGGGTAGTACTTCGCCAGCTGCGTCTTGGCCGTGTTGAAGAAATCGCCGGTGGTCTGCACCGCGTTCGGATAGACGCCATTGCGCACGGTATCCGTATCGCTGTAGCGCAAGTCCTCGGCAATCTTCCAGTCGTTGCCCAGGTTGTAGTCGAACTTCACCGTGAACTGCGTGCGCTTGACCTGCGTACCGAGGCTGTTGTCGAAGTTGTACAGGCTGCCGTTGCCCTGGATCATCTGGATGTGTTCGGTTTCCGGGCCGGCCAGCGTGCCGTAGTTGCCGTTGAAACCCGGCACGGCCTGCAGGTCGCCGCTGGCGTTGCGATACATCGGGATGCCCAGATCCAGCGCGACCTTGTCGTCCATGCGCTTGATGTCGAAACTGAGGCTGCCGTTCTCGAACTGCTTGGACAGCGTGGCGCGCAGCTGGCCGCCCTGGTCGTTGGTAAAGCCCGGGCTGCGGATGCCGTTGTCCTGGCGATAGAAACCACCGGTGCTCAGCTTCCAGCCGTCGCCGATCGGCGTGCCATACCAGAAGTCCAGACGATTGAGCCCGTAGTTGCCCAAGGTGTACTTCACCAGGCCCTCCGCGGACTCACCCACCTGGCGCGGAATGAAGTTGATCGCACCGGCCGGCGCGTTCGAATAGAAGATCGACGACGGACCACCGCGTACCACTTCGATGCGGTCGATCGTCTCATCCAGTCGAAACGCCTGGTCCGCATTGAGATAACCGAGCGCCGGATCGTGCTGCACGGGGATACCGTCTTCGAGCAGGTTCACCGAGCCGAAGCCGTCCACCGGGATGCCGCGCGCACGGATATTGCCGCTCGCTTCGCCGCCCGACGCTTCCACCCAGAAGCCCGGCACCGACTTCAGCGCCTCGGTGACGCTGGTGGGGTTCTGCATGCGCAGGCGATCTTCGTCGATGGTGGTGATCGAGTAGCTGGTCTGCGCCTTGGTGCGTTCATCCACGCCCGAGCGCGCCGTCACCACGACTTGATCCAGATCCTTGGTCGTCTTGCCATTGCCGGACGCGACCGTCGCATCACTCGCCGCTGCAACGCCTGCACTACCGGCCGTCGTCACCGCAGCGGAGGCCGGATTGCCCGCATTGGCTGCCACGTTTCCCGGGACGATCGTCACCGTGTTCGGCGTGACCAGGCGGTAGCTAAGGCCCGTGCCTGCCAGCAATTGACGCAACTGCTGCTCCGGCGGCAGACCGGCTTCGGCGCCGGGACTGCGGATGGTGTCGGAGATCTCCGAACCATAGACCACCTGCATGCCTGCTTCGTGCGAGAAGTTCTCCAGCGCCTTGGCCAGCGGCATCGCTGCGATGGCGGTGGTGTGCACGGTGGCGTTGGCTTGGGCGAACGTGGTCAGGGGAAGACTGACGCCGAGCACGAGGGCGATATGTAAGGCCAAACGATTGCGCATGGGGAGTAACAACCTTGAGTGAGGTAGATGGCTGGCCGGCATGCGACGCTCGCTGCGTTTTTTTGCTGGCCTATACCTTTCAAGAGCCTCGTTTCGCGCAACCGGGCACCTCTGATTGCATGAATCTTTTCTTACAGGTGCCCGACTTTCGTGTCAGTTTGATTTGAAGCGATGATGCGCACGCGATCATTCTCTTCCACCACGCGCACATCCGGCAGCGTCGCCAGATAGGCCGCGAACGCCTGCGGATTGTCCGCGTGGAAGATGCCGCTGATGCGTTCATCGGCAATGCTGCCGTTCTCGATCACCAGCGGCTTGCTGGTGTACGCATTGAAGCGTCGCGCCACATTGCCGATGGTTTCGTGCTGGAAGCGAATCTCCGATGGCAGCCACGCGGTGACCTTGGCCACCTGCGCTGGCTGCTTGACGATCGCGCCCGATACGTTCAGCGAAATCTGTTGACCCGTGGTGAGATCGGCCACCGGATCGGCGTTCAACAGCGCCGCGAGCCCGCCCTGTTTCAGTTCATCGGCGGCATTGAGCACGCGCACGCGACCGCTGATCACGGTGAGCGTGTCGCCGCTGGCATCGCGTTTCACATCGAACACGGTGCCGATATCCTGCAAGACATGGCCGCCTACATTGACCAGCATGGGACGATGCGTGTCCTTGCCGACGTCAAACAAGGCATTGCCCTTGATCACTTCGATGCGCCGGAAACGTCCGTCGAAGTGCACGTCGATCACGCTGTCGCGATCGAGTTGCACCAGCGTGCCGTCGGGCAGCGTCACGGTACGTACCGCCGCCAGGTCGCCCTTGAAACTGCGTTCGACCAGTCCGTTGGCATCGCGCCAGTAGCCGACGCCGAGCCAGGCCATCACCACCGCCGCCGCCAGTCCGCCTGCGCGCATCGCCAAACGGCGCGCTCGTCCGGGCCGTGCGACATGCTCCTTGCGGATGGCGCTGCCCACCATGGGGAACATCACCACCGGGTTGTCGCGTCCCGCCTGATCCACCAGCTGCTCGACCGTGAGCGTCTTCAGCGCGGCCGCGGCCTTGAAGTCGCCGTGCATCTGCACCACGGCGAAGTACTCCGCCACATGACGTGGGGAGGTGCGCAGCCAGCCCAGGAAGGCCACGCGCTGGCGTTCCGTCAGGGGTTCCTGCTGCTCGATGTACCAGGACACCGCCTGCTCGGTGATGCGACGCGCCTGCCGGGCGGCATCGAATTGCGTGGAATTATTCATAGTCGGCCATCCTTTGCCGGCACGCCGCCAGGCCCTTCACGACGTATTTCTTGACCATGCTGGTCGAGATCTTCATCCGTTCGGCAATTTCGCGATACGACATCTCATCGCGATAATGCATGATCAGCACCGCTTTGCATTTGGGCGACAGGCGATCGATCAGCACGCCCAGGCGTTCCGTGCGCAGATCGCTGTCCATGTCCGCTTCGAGATTGGTGGGCGCCGCCAACTGCTCCACCACCTGCTCCAGCTCATCGCTGCCCAGCGGCGCCTGCTGGCGAAGCACGGCATGCTCCTTCACCAGATTCGCGGCTACCGTAAACAGATAAGCCTCGGGACTGCGGATATTGGCCGCATCCGCCGGCTCGATCCGCAACAGGCGCAGGTAGACCTCCTGCACGAGGTCCTGCGCATCCCAGCGATGCGCCACGCGGCGCAGGAAGTACTTGCTCAGCGTCGCGCCCTTCTCCGCGAACAACGCCGACCACGCCCCATGCTTTTCCCGCACCGCTCCTCCTTCCACCGTGTTCGCCGAGGAAGGCTACGGCACTCAGACGGCACGGAGCCTAGGGGGGTGTTGTGACGGCTTCGTGACTTCGATGGCCGGTGCATGACAACCGAGGTGCCGGTCACAGTATCCTCAGGGAGCCCGGCGCGAGGCCGGTCCACCACTCAGTCACGGGATGTCATGCATGCAGAACCCGATGCGCGCAATCGTCGTCATGGGCGTCTCCGGTTGCGGCAAGACCAGCGTCGCCCTCGCGCTCAGCGAACGCATCGGCGCACGCATGATCGAAGGCGACGCCTACCATCCCGAGCACAACGTGCAGAAGATGAAGGCCGGCATCGCGCTCACCGATGCCGACCGCCAAGGCTGGCTGGAACAGCTGGCCACGGAGCTCGCCAGCGTCGTGGCCAGGGGTCAGGTCGCCGTGCTCGCCTGCTCCGCACTCAAGCGCCGCTATCGCGACACGCTGCGCGCCGGCGTGGCGGAGCTCGGCTTTGTCTACCTCGAAGTATCACCGGAATCCGCCGCCGAGCGCGTCAGCCTGCGCTCCGGTCATTTCATGCCCGCCACATTGGTCGAGAGCCAGTTCCGTGATCTCGAATCTCCAACGGCAGAGCCGCGGGTATTGAGCGTGAGTGGCACCGATCCACTACATGTCATCGTCGATCAAGCGCAGCGCTGGTGGAACGCAAGCAATGCGTCGACACCAAGCGCTCGCTGATCACAATCTGCAGCGCGCCGATGTTCTCTTCAACAAGTGGCACCTGAGTAAGCCGATCCGCTTTCTTGCGAACTTTTGGGACGCCCATGCGTGGCTCGCGATAGCCACCTGCGCTGCCGATCGTCCCGTGACGTGGTAGATGATGAATCCAGCTACCACCAAGAAGACGTCGGCACCGGATCTAGCCAGTGCGCTCGCCAGTGGCTGCGCCCAATGCGAGCGCATCGGCTGGACGTCGCTGTAGAACGCCTTGAGTGAGGCGATGTCACGCCGTCCCAGACTGTTTCGGTAGCGCATGCCTCCAACCTCCATGAACTTCGTGCGCTATAGAGCGGCAGCAGCTGAATGTCAGTTGCTGCCCGATCACAACATCCGTTTGGCTACGCCGTCGCGGTTGATCACCAGGTGCTTCAGCACTGCACCGAGATGAAGGATTAGAAGGGCACCGAGCGCCAGAGCGAGATCGACGTGGATGGTGCCGAACAGGACGCGCAGCGACTCGTTGGGTGCGAAGAGATCAGGCCAGTTCCATAGGCCGAAAAAACTGACCGGATGATTTCCCGCGACGCGATGCGCATAGCCGGCAAGCGGCAACACCAGCATGGCCAGATAGAGCAAGCCATGGACACCGTGCGCTATCCACGCTTGCCAGGCTGGGATGCTGCCCGGCAGCGGCGGCGGTCGATGACCCATGCGCCAGATGATGCGCGCCACGGCCAGCCAGAGCACCACCGCGCCGATCGAGCCATGCCAGAACAGGATGCTGTTCCACTCCGGCGACTTGTGCGAGTAGCCAGGGAAGCGCTCCATCCGCAGACCGATGACGAGATTGGCCAGTATGAACAGGGCCACCAACCAATGCAGGACTTTGGCGGTGCGTGTGTAGCGTGGGATGGTGGCGACGGGAACCAGCATGAGCGTAGGGACCTTGTTGAATGGACTGAGCGCCAGGCCCTTCGATGCGAGGCGCTATCCACATAACCAGGCTGCGCTCCGTTTTATTCCATGAAGCGCAAGCGCGGCTGAGCGCGCTCCTCCCCGAGGGGTCGCGTACCTGAGGCCACGCATGATCCGGGAGTTCCAGACGCACTACTTCCGAAGGAATTCTTCGGCGACACCCTGTGCAACGGTCATGAAGGCGCGCGTGGCTGCCAAACAGTAGGCATTGCGCCGACGTAGCAGAGCGGCACGGCGTGTCCCCAAAGCGGGCTGCAGCTTGATCGCTACCAGTCCGGGATGAACGACGTTGGCCGGCAGGATCGTTGCCAGGTCATTGTGGCGAACGATCTCCATCAAAGCCTCGATCGAGTTGGCTTCAACGACAATGGTCGGCCGAAGGTTCCTTGCGCTGAAATACTGGTCAGCAAGCCTGCGCGTGGAGAACGACGTATCCAGTATGGCCAGTGGCATCTGCGCCAACTCCTTGGCCGTAACCACGGTTTTATCCGCGTCCCTGTGCCGCTTGCCAACGATCAGCATGGGGCGCTCCTCGTGCAACGGCGTCGCCTCGATGTCTTCTGTCGGAAGATCGCCAAAGCCTATGCCCAGATCCAGCGCATCGTCCCGCAGCGCCGGCTCGATGACTTCCTGCGATGAAACGCGGACTGTCAGCGCTATACCGGGGTAGCGTTTGCGAAAGCGCTGAAGCACCGGCCCGATGAAATAGCTGGCGACGCTGGGCGTCACGCCAAGTCGCAACGTACCCGTGGACAGATCCTCGACGTCGCGGACCGCTCGGATCGCCTGGTCCAACTCTTCCAGAGCGCGGCCGGCGTGCTGGAGATAGATCGTTCCCAGATCCGTAGCGCGGACCCTACGGCCGGAACGATCGAGTAGCTGCGCGCCCACGCGCTCCTCCAGCTCCTTGATCTGTTGCGACAGCGCCGGCTGCGATACGTGCAGCGCCTGGGCTGCACGAGTAAAACTGCCATGCTCAACCACCGCCTTGAGATAGCGGACGTGACGGAGGACGGTCATCTATAACCTCCAGCTTATGGCTCGGCTAAGAAATCGGTCTTGGACAGTTATAGCTCGACGCCGTAACTTTTTCACCAGACGAGCACCGGCGTGCACCGTCTGGCGAACCCCAGCCCTTCATCCCCTCGCTCACGTCCGCCACGCGGAACGAGCCATCGATCAGCGGAGATTTCACCATGCAACAGTTTGCGCGAGTCCTCACCAGCAACGGCGTCGTCCCCGTCATCCTGAAGGATGGCAAGCACCTGGATCTGCGTCCGATCCTGCCCGACATCACCGCGGATGCCATCGCCAGCGGCGTCTTGAACGACGTCGATGCGACCGGCCTTGCTCCTGTCGAAGGTGACTTCAGCTTTCTCTCGCCCATCGCTGAAATTCGCCAGGTTGCCGCTACCGGCTTCAATTACCGCAAGCACATCGAAGAGTTCAAGATGACGCCGCCGACCGAGCCGGAAGTCTTCATGAAGGCGATCAGCTCATTGACCGGTCCGGATGACCCGATCTCCCGCGGCCCCAACCCCAACGTGAAGCTTGATTGGGAGGTAGAACTGGCGATCGTGATCGGGCGTGAAGCGACCGATGTCACGGCCGACGATGCGCCTGGCTATATCTTCGGTTTCGTGTGCATCAACGACGTTTCCGATCGCGATACCCAGGTCGACCAGCAAGGCCTGCAGCACTTGGTGCGAGCCAAGTCCCGCCCCGGCTATTCGCCCGTGGGGCCGTACCTGACCACCGGTATCGACGGCATGGCGCTCGATGTGTGGACCAAGCTCAACGGCAAGTACGAGCAACAGGGAAACACCGGTGACATGCTTTTCTCGATCAACGACCTGCTGGCCTACTTCTCGACCCATATGACCCTGCTGCCCGGCGACCTGATTGCAACAGGCACGCCGCCTGGCGTCGGTTTTGGCAAGCATCGCTTCATGCAGGTGGGCGATGTTCTTGAGTGCGGTATTACGCATCTGGGTGCGCAGCGGCACGAGATCCGCCGCTGAGCGTTTGCGATCGTGGATCTTGACGGCGCTCCGTCGCTGAGCGCGACGAACGCATCAAGGCCGGCGCAGAAAACGCCAGTCGCAGAAAAGCAAAACCCCCGAAAAACCGGGGGGTTCAGCCGTTACTGGGCAACCACAACTCATGACATATGGCATTCCGGCGGCCCGCGCCTACGATTCTGGAAGGCCGTCGGTGTGCTTCGCCGCCAGCCATCCCCATTTCCCCAATACCGAGTTCCCCATGCGTCGAGCCCTTACCTTTAGCCTGTTATTGGCCCTTGCCTCCTCCCCGGTCGTTGCCGAGACGCAGTGGACGCCGTTCCAGCTGCGTGAGGTGTCTGGCATCCGTCCCTTTGTGGATGTGCGCATCAACCAGGTGCCGTTTTCCTTCATGGTGCATGCCAATGCGGGGTTCTACGCCATGACCACCCATGCCAATGCGGAGCAGGCCGGGGTCGGGCCGCTGCAGTCCAGTGGGCATTACGGCATTACCGCGCCCGGCCAGGTCAGCAACCAGGGTGTGGCTACGACGACGGTAAAGACGCTGCAGGTGGGCGATGACGTGGTGAAGGACGCGCCGCTCAAGGTGTTTGAGGCGCCGCAGAAGCAGACCATGCAGGGCATGTTGGGTATGGGCTGGTTGCGTGCGCGGCGGGTGCTGGTGGATTTTGATCAGCACCGCATCGGCATTCCGCATTCGTCGGCCGACACCGCGCAGGAACGCCAGCGCTTGCTGGCTGCGGGCTATGTCGCGCACGCCATGCAATGGAACGCCGCCACCAACGAATACGAAGTGCAGGTGGCGCTCAACCATGCGAGCGCCAATTTTGTGGTCTCCACGGTGGCCAATTTCTATATCGATGACCACACGGCCAAGCGCGCCAACGTCACCCTTGGCAAGGTAGTGGATACCTATGGCGGGCCCACCGGCACCACCGGCAAGGCATACGCAGCGGCCAGTGCGCTATCGCTGAGCATCGAAGGTCAGGCGGTGAAAGTGCCCGACAACACCCGGGTGCTGGATCTGTATGACTACGAAGCCACTCCGCGACCAGCATCGCCGGCGGATCAGATCGGCGGTTTTCTGGGTGCCGATGTGATGCTGGCGAATCATGCGGTGATCGATTTTGGGGATGGGGTGTTGTATTTGAAGCCGTGATTTGGGGTTGGTTTGGTTGGCAACGCCGCGGTGAAAAAGTGTCAGGGACAGTTCGTAGGTCAGAGTGCGTGTCTTTGAGAGAGCGCACTGCCTTCAGGTCATCTAAGGGAATGCTCCTGACATCCTTTCGGCCCGGCGCCGTCACGCACCGCCTCACCCAGGTGGACACCCATCTCGCCAATCCCTGACAGACGATGCCAACCCTGCTTGTTAGGGTCAGTCGGTCGTTCGCGCTGTCGTGTTGCACGGTCTCGCGAATGACCATGACCAACAGGTCATGAGGCGCGGGCCGTGAGTGCTTGCAACACCCACGACCCGCTAACCATCACCAACTGTCTTGGAGTTGATCATGGCTATCCGCGATCATACGGTACGCATTCGCTCGTCCGTTCCCCCTGACGACACCCTCACCCCTCCGCCTGACGATGCCTCATCCACGGCGGTCGCATGGCCCGCAACCCTGCGCCACAGCACTCGCGGTGACATCGCCCTGGCGGTGCTCGCCCTCACGCGCCTGCGTGTCGACAGCGAGCAGTGCCGCCACGCGCAGGCGCGGGGATTCCCCGGCAGAGCGCTGCCATGGCCGCTTCCCGTGACCGTCACCGCCAGCCTGGGCACGGCCATCCACTGCTTGCAGCAGTACGCCCGCCTGCTCAGTGTCGAGCCTCGAGTGAACACCACGCGCCTCCGATGATCGCCATTGCAGCGCATCGGCCGGCATGGCGATGCGCCGCATTCGAGCGATCACCGACGAAGCTGCCAAGCATTCACTGACACGGAGCGCTGTAAGCGCCTGAGCCGCTGCGCGGCCGTGTCCGACAGGGAGAAACAAACATGGAACTGATCCAACTCACCCCGCATTCGGAAGTCGACCCCTCGCAACCACTGCGAGCCCCCGGCGACATCTTGCTGCACGCCTACCTGATTCCGAACGCACTCAACCCCGCCCAACTCGCCCGCCGCACCGGCATACCCTCCCATCAGATCAAAGCCTTCATCGCCGCCACCCACCCGATCACCCCCAAGATCGCCATCCGCCTTTCCCTCATTTTCGACACCACCGCCTTTTACTGGCTGGCACTTCAGGCGCGGTACGATCTGGAAAGGGAAAAGCCTGTGGTCCGCGCCTATCGTCCTCTTGTTGATTGATCGAGTTAGGGCAACAGGAGTCCGCGCTGGTACGAAAGCGTGGGCAATGTTCTTGAGTGCGGTATTACGCATCTGGGTGCGCAGCGGCGCGAGATTCGCCGCTGAGCGTTAGGTATCGTGAATCTTGAATGCACTCCGTCGCCAGGCGAAACGAACGCATCAAGGCAGGCGCAAAAGCTCCCGTCGCAAAATACAAAACCCCCGAAAAATCGGGGGTTTTGCTTGAAGACCTTGGCCGTTCCGGGGTACCTCTTAGAACGGGATATCGTCGTCATCAAAGCTGTTGCTCTGCGCCGGCGGTGCCGACGGGCGCTGCTGGTTGCCGAAGTTGTCGCCACCGCGCGGGGCGCCGCCGAAGTTGTCGCCGCCGCGGGCCTGGCCGCCGCCGTAGTTGCCGCCGCCCTGGCGCTGCTGGCCGCCACCACCACCGCCGCCGCCACCCTGGGCGCGCTGGAAGTTGCCGCCGCCGCTGCCGGCCGCGCCGCCTTCCGTGCCACCGCCGAGCATCTGCATTTCTGCGGCGATGATGTCGGTGCTGAAGCGCTCGACGCCATCCTTGTCGGTGTACTTGTCGGTGCGCAGCGAGCCTTCGATGTAAACCTGGCGACCCTTCTTGAGGTACTCGCCGGCGATTTCAGCGAGGCGGCCGAACAGCTTCACGCGGTGCCATTCGGTGCGTTCCTGCTTTTCGCCGCTCTGCTTGTCGGTCCAGTTTTCGGAGGTCGCGATGCGGATGCTGGTAATGGCCGTGCCATTGCCGGTGTAACGGGTTTCCGGATCGGCGCCGAGATTGCCGACGATGATGACTTTGTTGACGCCACGTGCCATGGATGGGTTTCCTCTGTGAGCCGGCGCTGCGTTCTAGGGCAGTCAGCACCGGGATGTTGGTCCGGCGGCCATCATAACCGTGCCCCGGGCGTGGAAGACAGGATTGACCTGCGCCGGGGAACCGTGAATCGGGCCAGCCTTCGCCCTGCCCCGATGTGCGGGGTGGACGAAAAAACGTCCGGGAATCAGACCACTAAGCGCTCTCACCGGCTGCGACACCTGGGCAGGCGGCTCAGACCCCGCTGATAAACCGGTAACCCACCCCGGGCTCCGTCTTGAGCCAGCGGGGGGTAGCCGGGTCGTCGCCCAGCTTCTGGCGCAACTTGCCCACCACGATGCGCAGATAGTGGCTGTCGTGGGTATGGGTGGCGCCCCAGATCTCGCGCAGCAACTGCTGCTGGGTCACCACGCGGCCGGCGTGGCGCAGCAGCAGCGCGAGCACGGCGTATTCCTTGCGCGTCAGGGAGAGCTGCGCCTCGTCCAGCCACACTTCGCGGCGACCGAGGTCGATCACCAGGCGGCCGTCGTCGTAGCGCTGCATCGCCTCGGGCTCACCTTGGCGCGCGCGCAGCAGGGCGCGCAGGCGTGCCATCAGTTCCTGGATGCCGAACGGCTTGGTCACATAGTCGTTGGCGCCGGCATCGAGCGCTTTCACCTTTTCGCTCTCCGCATCGCGCACGGAAAGCATGATCACCGGCACGTGCGTCCATTGGCGCAGCTCGGCGAGCACGTCGTGCCCTTCGCGGTCCGGCAGGCCGATGTCGAGTATCACCAGATCCGGCGAGCGCGTGGCAGCCAGCGCGAGGCCTTCGGCCGCATTCGCCGCGAGCAGCACCTCATAGCCCTCGGCTCGCAGGCCGATATCGAGGAATTTGCGGATCTGTGCCTCGTCATCGATGACCAGGACACGTGCAGCGGAGGTCATGCGTGGTTGGTCGGAGGCGCCGGCAGCGGCAAGGTGATGCGAATGGTGGTGCCTATGCCGTCGCCCGGCAAGGCCTCCACGCTGCCGCCGTGCGCGCCGATCATGCCGCGGCAGATGGCCAGGCCCAGGCCGGTGCCCTGCGGCGCGCGATCGCCGCGCGAGACGGAATAGAACATGTCGAAAATGCGTGCGCGCTCGTCCTCCGGGATGCCCGGTCCGCGGTCGATCACGTCGATCTGGATCTGCTCGCCCTTGGGGCGCACCACCACGCGCACGGCCTGGCCCGGCGGCGAAAAGCGCGCAGCGTTTTCCAGGATGTTGAACAAGGCCTGCTCGATCAGCGCGGGATGCACGTAAAGCAGCAAGGTCTGCGGCGGCAGCTCGATATCGACCTTCAGGTCGGGGAACAGCTTGCGCAGGCGCGTGGTGGCCGCTGCGACGATTTCGGCGGCGTCGGTCCAGTCGCGATTGAGCTTGAGCGTGCCGTGCCCGAGCTTGGTCATGTCGAGCAGGTTCTGGATATAACGGTCCAACCGCTGCCCTTCGCCCAGGATGGCTTCCAGCAATTCCTGTCGTTCACTGGGCGGCAACTGATCGCCATAGCTCGACAACGTGCCGGCGGAACCAATCATCGAGGCGAGCGGCGAACGCAGGTCGTGCGACACGGAGGACAGCAGCGCATTGCGCAAACGCTCGGTCTCGCCCTGCACGCGTGCGCCTTCCAGCTCCTCGGCCAACCGTGCGCGCTGCAGTGCCTGGCCGATGTCCTGCACCATGGTCAGCGCAAGGCTGCGTTCGTCGGTGGACGGCTCGCCCTGCCCTGCCGGCAGGCGCAACGCCGCCACGCCGAGGTGGTTGTCGTCGCTGCCCAGGGGCAATACCCAGCAAGGAGCCGCGTTGAGCGTGTCGGTGAAACGGCCCGCTTGTTCCGAGTGTTTCTCGCTCCACTCGGCCGCGCCCAGGTCCTGCGAGGTCAGGTCAAAATCGCGCGGCGACGACGCCACTACGCGCAACACCTGGCTCGCGTCGCGCGCCAACACCGCCACCTCGCATCGCATGACATGGGCCAGGGCGGCGGCGCCCACGCGACGGATGCCCTCGGCATCCGTACTGGTGGAAAGCCTTTGTCCCAGCGCGAGCAAGGCGCGTGCCTGGGCATGAGCCGTGCGCAAGGACTCCACCTGGCTGGCCAGCTTGGTGGCCAAGCGGCTCGCCACCAGGGCTGCGACGAGGAACAGGCTTACCGCCAGCACATCGTCGAAGTTGGCGATCATCAAGGTGTAGCGTGGCGGCGCAAAAAAGAAGTTGTAGCCGAGGAAACACAGCAACGCCGTATAGACGGCCACCGCCATGCGCGTCCTTACTGCCACCACCAGCACGGCGGTGAGGAAGATCAGCGAGAGGTTGGCGACGGACAGATAGCGATCGGCGATGAAGGACAAGCCAAATGCCACCAGCGTGGCAAGCGTCGCATAGATGTACTCGCCGCGACGCCCTGGTCCGCCCGGAATGCGCAGACGCAGGCGCGACTTCGCGCGCTCCGCCGGCGTGGCGATGATGGTGAGCTCCAGATGCGCACCACGGCGCAGCAGCAGCTGCGTCAGCGAACGGCCCAGCATGCGTGCCAGCGGGCGCTCGCGCGTGCGTCCCAGGATGATCTGGCCGATGCCTTCGCGATCGGCATGGGCGATCAGCTCGTCCGCGATGGCGTGGCCGCGCAATACCACCGTGTCGCCGCCGAGGCGACGCGCGAGTCCCATTGCCGCATCCAGCCGTGCGCTGCGGGCCTTGTCCAAGCTTGCGCCGGTATCGACGAAGGCCACGCTCCAGGGCGCGCCACGCCGTTCGGCAATGCGGCGCGCGATGCGTACTAGGTATTCGCTCTGCGAGTGACCATCGATGGCGGCCAGCACGCGCCGGCGCACCGGCATGGCACCGCCACGCGCGAGCATATGTTCGCGCAGATCGCTGTCCACATGACCGGCAACGGTATCCACCGCCAGCTCGCGCAAGGCGACCAGGTTGGTCGGCGAGAAGAATGCATCGAGCGCCGCCGCTGCCGTCTCCGGCACGTAGACCTTGCCCTGCTTCAGGCGCTGGATCAGCTCGCGCGGCGGCAAGTCGACCAGCACGATGTCGCGCGCACGATCAAGGAAAGCATCCGGCACGGTTTCGCGCACGGTGACGTTGGTGATCCGACGCACCTGATCGTTGAGACTTTCCAGGTGCTGCACATTGAGCGCGGAATACACCTCGATGCCTGCCTCGAGCAACTCGGCAATATCCTGCCAGCGGCGCTCATGGCGACCACCGGGCAAGTTGGTATGCGCCAGCTCGTCGACCAGGATGATGTCGGGGCGTCGCGCGAGCGCCGCATCGAGATCGAACTCGGTAAAGTCACGTCCCTTGTAATTCACCTTGCGGCGCGGCAACTGCTCAAGACCTTCGAGCAGCGCGGCCGTTTCCTGCCGCCCATGCGTCTCGACCAGGCCAATCACCACATCGATACCCTGCCGCTTGAGCTCCCGAGCCGCAGACAACATCGCATAGGTCTTGCCCACACCCGGCGCCGCGCCCAGGAAAATCTTCAAGCGACGCGTGCGCTCTTCCTGCATGGCATCCAGCAGGGCATCGGCACGTGCTTCGCGAGTGGGTTCGGACATGGGTGTCGTTGGGATGGTGGTGGGATTAGGGTAGGACTTGGGGTTCAGTGCGGATAGTGCTCCAAGCAGATAGCCACGCTGCCGCGAGCACCCGCCCCTCACCCCAACCCTGTCCCCGGAGGGGAGAGGGAGAAGTGCAATGCACCGCGAACAACGAACCCAAACCCAACCAAGGGCGATGCGAAGCGAGCCACGGCTTTAAGTCCTCTGCGATTCGGGCGCGTTGCGCAGCGCTTGGAAGTATCCCCTGTGTACCCTCGGAGGTTGTCCCACAACAGCGCGCCTCAAGCGTTCGGGCTTATCCCAACACGATGCTGCGGGCGTCATCAGGCCATTTTCTTTGGGTTACTTTTCTTTTGGGCCAGCAAAAGAAAAGTGACTCGAGCGGCGGCAGCCGATCGAAACGCCCGCCGCGCAGGCGGCACCCTGGCGGTAACGCGACAACCAGAAACCGAGGCTCTGGATCCCGGCATTCGCCGGGATGACGGAAAAAGAAACGTTCCCGCGAGCACCCGCCCCTCACCCCAACCCTCTCCCCAAAGGGGAGAGGGAGAAGTGATGACTCACCGCCCATCCAACGCCAAATTCAACTTCAACACATTGACCCGCGGCTCCCCCAACATCCCAAACTGCCGCCCAGTCGTCGCCATCGCCACCATCGCCTGCACCTGCGACGTGCTCAAGCCACGCACCTTCGCCACCCGCGCCACCTGGTATGCCGCCGCCGCCGGCGAAATCTCCGGATCCAGACCGCTACCCGATGCCGTCACCAAATCCACCGGCACCGCTGCCGTGTTCGTCGGGTCCGCCGCACGCAGCGCTTCAATGCGCTGCTTCACGGCATCCGTCAGCGCCGGATTCGTCGGCCCGAGGTTCGAGCCCGACGACGACAGCGCGTTGTTGGGTTGCGGCGAAGTCGCCGAAGGACGACCCCAGAAATACTTGGGGTCGTCGAACGACTGGCCGATCAGCGTGGAGCCGATCGGCTTGCCTTCCCGGTCGATCAGGCTGCCGTTCGCCTGCGACGGGAACAGCACCTGGGCCACACCGGTGACCACCAGCGGGTAGGCTACGCCGGTGATCACGGTCATCAGGAGCAGCATCACGATGGCGCTGCGAATCAGCTTGCCCATGGGTTTCACCTTAGTAGTGGAGGATCGCGTCAACCAGCGCGATCGCCTGGTAGTTCTTCTTGCCGGCGTTGTACGCATTCACGTCGTAGGAGTGCTCGTAGCGGATCTCCGGACGGATCTCCAGATCCGACGACACCCAATGCGTCAGGCCCAGCGTGTGGCTGCTGTACTTGGTGGCGTAGCCGGTGCGCTGGCCTTTCTGGTCGTTGTAGAACTCGTTGCGGAAGGAAATCATGTTGCTCGAGTTCAACTCGAAGTTCAGATAGTTCACCACGCCGTACTCGCCTGCCTTGCCCGGATACGGCGACGAGGCAACCACGCCCGGCTCGCCATCCGGCCCGAAGCCCGGGATGTTGCGGCCGTACATGTAGTAGGCCTCCGTCTGCATATGGACGCTCTGGCTGAAGCGGTGGCCCCAGGTCATCACGTACATCTGCACGTTGTTGTAGTTGTAGTCGGAGGTGTTCCAGTTGTTGACGCAGGGGTACAGCATGTCGTTGTTGTCTTTCGACACCCAGCGCACACAAGCCTGCAGCGAGGGGCGCGCGGAGCGGTTCCACGGCGCCGTGTCGTTGCTGGCATTCACGCCCAGCTGCACCGTCCACTGCTGGCTGAGCTTGGTCGTGGTCATGATGCCGGTCTGGGTATACGGATCGACCGTGTACAGGATCGAATGCGTGACCAGGTAGTTCTGCGGCGAGAACTGCGCTTCGATATCGGGCAGCGACAGATAGCGACCGATGCGCACCACCATGCCCTCGGCCACCGTGGGGATGTAGAGGTCGTAGTAGAACAGCATCGGGTCGATGCCATACACCTTGCCCGGCAGCGGACCGTTCGAATTGGGATGGTTCAGCAGCTGGTTGCTGAAGACACCCTTGGTCACGGTGTAGTGATAGTCGTAGCCGTACAGCGTGGAGATATTGAAGCCCCAGTCCACGTGGTCAGTCTGCACGGTGTCTTCGACGCGCGTGATGTTGAACACGAACTGGTCGAATTCCACGCGATTGGGACGCGTCGCATACGACAACGGATAGTTGGTGAAGCTCGACGAGCTGACATTGGCCGAGGGATTGATCCAGCCATTGACCTCGATGCGATTGCGCTTCATCCAGTTGCCGAGCTTGGTGCACGACAGTGCTTTCTGCAGCGGATACTGGCCATAAGCCACGGGCACGCCAATCGGTGCAGCCACGCCACCGAGCTGCCACTCGCCATTGGGGAACGGCGGGGAGTCGAGCGGCGCATCCATCGCGCGGCGCGGCGCAGCCGGCGCATTCGGGTCGGCCGGCTGTGCATCGGCGCGATAGGCCGCGCCAAGACGGGAGAAGAAACCCTGCGAGCAGTCGTCGTTGGCCGCCGCCGGCGCACCGGCCGAGCCGTCATCGAGACCTGCCGCCGGCATTACATCGGTGCCCGCAACCGGCGCCGCCGCAGCGGCTGCTTCGCCCGCGGGGGCGAGCGCCAACAACAATGCAAACGAAAGAAGCTTCTTGGACATCATGGGTGTTCCTGAAACCGGCTCGGGGCGAGCCGTCCTTTTGTGTGGGTAGAGAGGGTGGGACCGCTGTTCCGCGGCCTTGCATCAGATGCCGGCGTAACCGCCGAGCACGTATTCGTCTTGCTCGCTGTTCGGCGCTTCGCTGGTACGCGCTGGTGCGCGTGCACGGCCCTGCACTGGCAGTGCGATCACCACATCGCAGGCGGAGTCGTCGGATGAAAGACGCAGCTCCATGTCTGGGTGGGTGTCGTCGGGCAGCGAAACGGAAAGCTTGAGTACTTGCATGGCAAAGACTCCGGATATTCCAGTAGTGCGTCAGGTGAGGATGGGCTTAGGCAAGACCGCAGAGCACGAGCAACATGTCGATCACTTTGATGCCAAGGAACGGCACCACGATGCCGCCCAGGCCATAGACCAGCAGATTGCGACGCAGCAGCGCACCGGCGCCCAGCGCACGGTATTTCACGCCTTTGAGCGCCAACGGAATGAGAAAGATGATGATCAGCGCGTTGAAGATCACTGCCGAAAGAATCGCGCTCTGCGGCGTGGCGAGTTTCATCACGTTGAGCGTGTTGAGCGCCGGGTAGGTCGTCGCAAAGGCCGCTGGGATGATGGCGAAATACTTGGCCACATCGTTGGCGATCGAGAACGTGGTCAGCGAACCGCGCGTGATCAGCATCTGCTTGCCGATCTCCACCACTTCGATGAGCTTGGTGGGATTGGAGTCCAGATCGACCATGTTGCCGGCTTCTTTGGCCGCCTGCGTGCCGGTGTTCATCGCCACCGCCACGTCGGCCTGGGCCAGCGCCGGGGCGTCGTTGGTGCCGTCGCCGCACATCGCCACCAGGCGGTTTTCGGCCTGGATCTTGCGGATCAGCTTGAGCTTGGCTTCCGGGGTGGCTTCGGCGAGGAAGTCGTCGACACCTGCTTCCGCAGCAATCGCGGCGGCAGTCAACGGATTGTCGCCGGTGATCATGATGGTCTTGATGCCCATGCGACGCATCTCGGCAAAGCGCTCGCGGATACCGCCCTTGACGATGTCCTTCAGCTCGATCACACCCAGCGCTGTGGCGGCTTCGGTGACGATCAGCGGCGTGGCGCCGCGACGCGCGATGTCCTCGGCCATGCGCTTGACCAGCGGCGGCAGGTGGCTGCCGTTGGCTTCCAGATAGCGCTCCACCGCGTCCAGCGCACCCTTGCGGATCTGGCGACTGCCGAGATTGACGCCGCTCATGCGGGTCTGCGCGGTGAACGGCACGAACTCGGCGTGACCTTCTTCCAGCTGGCGCTCGCGGATGCCGAAGCGCTCCTTGGCCAACACCACCACGCTGCGGCCTTCCGGCGTTTCGTCGGCCAGCGAAGCAAGCTGCGCGGCGTCGGCGAGTGTGTGTTCGTCCACACCCGGTGCCGGCAGGAAGGCGACCGCCTGGCGATTGCCCAGGGTGATCGTGCCGGTCTTGTCGAGCAGCAGCACGTCGACATCGCCAGCCGCTTCCACCGCACGACCCGACGTGGCGATGACGTTGGCGCGGATCATGCGATCCATGCCCGCAATGCCGATCGCCGACAACAGCGCACCAATCGTGGTCGGAATCAGGCACACCAGCAACGCCACCAGCACGGTCAGCGTGATGGGATTGCCCGCACCCGCCGCCTGCACGCTGTAGATCGAGTACGGCAACAGCGTGGCGCAGGCGAGCAGGAAGATCAGAGTGAACTTGGCCAGCAGGATGGTGAGTGCGATCTCGTTCGGCGTCTTGCGGCGCGAGGCGCCCTCCACCATCGCGATCATGCGGTCGAGGAAGCTCTCACCCGGATTGCTGGTGATGCGCACCACCAGCCAATCCGACAGCACCCGCGTGCCACCGGTGACGGCGCTGCGATCGCCGCCAGACTCGCGGATCACCGGCGCGGACTCGCCCGTGATGGCGCTCTCATCGACGCTTGCGGCGCCGACCACCACCTCACCATCGCCAGGCATCTGTTCGCCCGCTTCCACCAGCACGTGATGACCCACGCGCAATTCGGTCGACGGCGTATAGGTGATCGGCGCGTCCTTATAAGGGGCGGACAGACGCTTGGCCACCACGTCCTTGCGCGAACCGCGCAGTGCGGCGGCCTGCGCCTTGCCGCGACCTTCGGCCAGAGCTTCGGCAAAGTTCGCAAACAGCAGCGTGAACCACAACCACACCGTCACCCAGAAGATGAAACCGGTCGGCGCCTCGCCGTGGCCGGTCAGCGCCTGCACCCACAGCAAGGTGGTCAGCACACTGCACACGAACACCACAAACATCACCGGGTTGCGGAACTGCTGCTTCGGCGAGAGCTTGCGGAACGAATCGGCGATCGCCTTGAGGATCAGGTCGCGATCGAAGCTGCGAACGCCGTGGACAGGGGTATGAGTCGTTGTCATGGATTTGCTTCCTTCGGGCGCCGATCAGCGCACCGACATCAGGAATTCAGCGATCGGACCAAGCGCAAGCGCAGGCAGGAAGGTGAGCGCACCCACCACCACCACGACACAGGCAAGCAAGGTGACGAACAGCGGCGTATGCGTGGGCAGCGTGCCGGCCGAGGGCGGCACATGGCGCTTGGCGGCGAGCGAGCCGGCCATGGCGAGCATGGCGATGGCCAGCAGGAAGCGCGACAGATACATGCACACGCCCAGCAGCACGTTCCAGAACGGGGTGTTGGCAGACAGACCACCGAACGCACTGCCGTTGTTGTTCGCTGCCGACGACACCGCGTACAGCACTTCACTGAAACCATGCGCACCCGGGTTGGACACACCGGCCACGCCGGCCGGCGTCATCACCGCAATGGCCGTGCAGATCACCACCAGGGCGCAAGGCACCAGCACGGCGAGACTGGCCATCTTCATTTCGTGCGCTTCGATCTTCTTGCCGAGGTACTCCGGCGTACGACCCACCATGAGTCCGGCGATAAACACCGCGACCACCGCGAACGCGAGCATGCCGTAGAGACCCGAACCGACACCGCCGAAGATCACTTCCCCCAGCTGCATCAGCCACATCGGCACCAGGCCGCCCAGCGGGGTGAGCGAGTCGTGCATGGCATTCACTGCGCCGCACGAGGCTGCCGTGGTAATGGTGGCGAACAGGCCGCTGGCAGCGATGCCGAAGCGCGTTTCCTTGCCTTCCATATTGCCGCCGGCCTGCAGCGCCGAGGCTTGCTGATCCACGGCCAGGCCGTGCAGCGCAGGGTTGCCTGCCTGTTCTGCGGCAATGGCGCCAAAGCAGAGCGGGACAAAAATAAGCAGCATGGTGGCGAGGATCGCCCAGCCCTGGCGGCGGTCACCCACCATGCTGCCGAAGGTGTAGCAAAGTCCCCCAGGAATCAGAAAGATCGCCAGCATCTCGATGAAGTTGCTGAAAGGCGTCGGGTTCTCATACGGATGCGCGGAGTTGGCATTGAAGAAGCCGCCACCGTTGGTGCCCAGCTGCTTGATCGCGATCTGCGAGGCCGCCGGACCCATCGGCAAGGTCTGCGTGGTGACCGTGGTCGACTTGGTCATGTCCTTGCCGGCCGCATCCTTGACCGTATTGCCGGCGGCATCCTTCACCGTTTCCACGGCCGTCGTGTTCTGCACCAGCGGCACGTCGACGTAAGCCTTGAAGTTCTGCACCACGCCCTGCGACGACAGCAGCAGCGCGATCACCAGCGAGAACGGCACCAACACGTAAAGCGTGGTGCGCGTCATGTCGACCCAGAAGTTGCCCACGCTGTCGGCGCTGCGACGCGTGAAGCCGCGGATCACCGCCAGCAGCACGGCAATGCCGGTCGCCGCGGAAAGGAAGTTCTGCACTGCCAGGCCCAGCATCTGGGTCAGGTAGCTCATCGCGCTTTCGCCGCCGTAAGCCTGCCAGTTGGTATTGCTGGCAAAGCTGATCGCGGTATTCATCGCCAGATCCGGCGACAGCGCATCGAAATGCTGCGGGTTGAGCGGCAGCCACTGCTGCACGCGCTGCAATGCGTACACCGCAAACAGGCCGAGCATATTGAACACCAGCATGGCGATGGCGTAACGGCGCCAACCCATCTGTTCGTCGCTGCGCACGCCGGCAAGGCGATAGAGCAAGCGCTCCAGCTTGCCGCCCACGCGATTGACGCCGTTGGGCGTATCGGCAAATGCCATGGCCATATAGGCGCCCACCGGCTTGATCAGCACAAGCAGCACGCCCAGGAAGAGGATGACCTGGAAAATATCGAAGCTGGTCATTCGAACCACTCCGGCTTGAGCAGGGCCACGCACAGGTAGCCCGTCAAGGCCACCGCGATCACGGCAGCCACGAGGTAGAAAGCGTTCATGGATGGATCTCCCGCAGGAAAAGCGCGCGCCAGCGACGTCGCCGCTAGGGGCGACGAGCAGCGATCAGGGACGACGGCCGAGGCGGTCGCAGATCAGCAAAAAGCCGAGCGCCGCCGCGAACAGCACGAGCGAAAAAAGGATGTAAAGGGCGTCCATCGAAGTCCGACTCACCGTCGTGATTAACGATGCGAATTGTCGGAACCGGCGCATAAGAAAGGGGTAGCGAATTCACCCCGGCGCGTATAGAAGCCGTAAAAATTTGCCCTGGGGCCCGCCAAAACCCGTGTAGGAGCGCACCCTGTGCGCGAACGCGGCCCAACGGGCCGCCCTACGGCCGGCGTTCGCGCACAGCGTGCGCTCCTACAGGGGGCAGATCAGACGGCGTGGGAAATCACGTTGGCGTCATTCGCCGCCGGCGCGCGATTGACCGGATACCCCGCCTCGTCCCAGGCATCCAACCCGCCCAGCAACGGCCGCACCCGCTTGTACCCGCGCGACATCAGCGCCTTGGCCACCAGGGCCGCCGAGGCCTCATTCGGGCAGGTGCAATAGATCACCAGCTCCGCATCGAGCGGCACGGCATTGACGATGATATCGACGCTGTTCACATCCGCCAGCAGGGCACCGGGAATGGTGCGCGAATCGAGCATGCGCGCCGCTTCCGAACGCACGTCCACGATGGCCGGGTTGCGGCCTTTGTTCAACTCGTCGTTGAGTTCCTGCACGGTGATGCGCGCCATGCGCAAGGCGCGGATCAGGCGGTGGCGCTGCCACCACTTCATGATGATGTAGAGCACCAGCAGGCTGCCGATCAGCATCAGCGCCACGCTGCCGGCATTGGCCAGGGTGACCAGCAGCTCATCGATCTGGGTGGAGAACACATAGCCCAGGCTCACCGCCACACCCACCCAGAGCAGCGACCCCAGGCCATCGAAAAACACAAACGGGGCCGTCCGCAGACCCATCGCACCGACCAATGGCGGCGCCACGGTGGAGAGACCGGGCACGAACTTGGCGAGCAGCAAGACGCCGCCGCGCCAGCGCTGGAAGCGCAGTTCCGATTGCTTTACGCAGGAATCGGGCGACAGCGAGATCCGGCACAGCGTGCGCATCACGCCGCCGCCGAAATAACGGCCCGCCGCATACCAGGCGTAGTCGGCCAGCAGGCAGGCCAGTACCGCCACCGCAACCACGCCGGTCAGCGGCAGGCGCTCGGTCGAGGCCAGGGCGCCGGCCACGATCATGGTCGGCACGGCCGGCAAGGGCACGCCAGCCTGCTCGATGAGCACGTTGACGAAAACCAGCAGCAGCCCGTATTGGGCAATGAGCTCGATGATGTGGTGGGCCATGACTAACCTCAACCGGTGACATCTTGCGGCCCCTCCATCATTGGGGCCGGCGCTCGTAAAAACAATCGACTTTTTAGGATCGGGCTGCCCCGATCCGGCCTCAGTAGCCGATGACCTCGCCATCCTTGCGCATTTCGGTGGCACCCCAGTACACCCGCTGCTTCGGGTCGAACATGATGGCCTCGTAGCCGCCGAAATTGCCCGTGCCCGCTTCGATCGTATAGCCGCGCCGTGTCAATTCGGCCTTCACGCCAGCGTCAATACCCGACTCCATCTCCACCTTGCCGATACCCAGCGAGGGCTCGCCGGTGGGTTCGGCGTTGCCGTAGTGGCGCCAGCGCGCGGCATCGCCGGCGTCCTGCACGTTCATGCCGAAATCGATGATATTGGTCAGCACCTGCACATGCGCCTGGGGCTGCATGTCGCCACCCATCACGCCGAAGGCGAGCCACGGCTCGCCATCCTTCATGGCAAAGCCCGGGATGATGGTGTGGAAGGGTCGCTTGCCCGCGGCATACACGTTGGCGGCCTTGGGCTTGAGCGAATACAGCTCGCCGCGATCCTGAAACATGAAGCCCAACCCGTCGGCCACCAGGCCCGAACCCATGCCGCGATAATTGGACTGGATGATCGACACCATCATGCCGTCCTTGTCCGCGGTGGTGAAATAGGTGGTGTCGCCATTGAACAGCCGCGGATCACCGGGGCCGATAGCCGGGTTGGCGTGATCGAGATGAATCTCCTTGCGGCGCTGCTCGCCGTAGGCTTCGGAGATCAGGCCCTTCATCGGCACTTTGACGAAGTTGGGATCGGCGTAGAACTTGGCCAGGTCTTCATAAGCCAGGCGCTTGGCTTCCAGCATCGCGGTGATGGCATCGGCGCTGCCCACGCCCATCTTGCGCAGGTCGAAGCCCTTGAGGATCTGCAGCATTTCCAGCGCCGCGAAGCCCTGCCCGTTCGGCGGCAGTTCGTAGACGTCGACACCGCGGTAGTTCACCGACTGCGGCGTTACCCACTCGCCGTGGTAGCTGGCGAAATCGTCGTAACGCAGGTCGCCGCCGATGCGCTGGAAATAGGCGTCCATGGTGTGGGCAATGGCGCCCTTGTAGAACGCGTCGCGGCCGCCTTCGGCAATCAGGCTGAGCGTGCGCGCCAGATCGGGATTGCGGAACACCTCGCCTTCGGCGGGCGTGTGTCCATCGATCAGATACGTGTGGCGTGCATTGTCCAGTTCCTCGATCAAGCCCTTCTCGCGCTCGAACGCGGCGAAGTTGCCCTTCCAGTACTTGGCCACCAGCTGGGTGATGGGAAAGCCATCCTTCGCATAGGCAATGGTCGGCGCCAAGTCGTCGGCGATCGGCAGCTTGCCGAACTTCTCATGCAGCGCGAACCACGCATCCACCGTGCCCGGCACGGTGATCGGCAGCGAGCCCACCGAGGGAATGTGATCCTTGATCGGCATGCCCGCCTTGGCATACGCCGCCTTCACCTCGGCCTGCATCTTGGCCAGGTCGCGCCCCTTCGCCGACGGGCCGGAGCCGTTGTAGCCATAGAGCTTGCGCGTCTTGGGGTCCCACACGATCACGAAGCAGTCGCCGCCGATGCCGTTGAGCACCGGCTCCATCAGGCCGAGCGCGGCGTTGGCTGCAATCGCCGCGTCCACCGCGCTGCCGCCCTTCTTGAGGATATCGATGGCGACCTGCGAGGCCAGCGGCTGCTCGGTCGCGGCCATGCCGTGCTGTGCGATCACGGGCGAGCGCGAGGCCCAGGTATTGCCGGAGTAGCGATCGCCGCGGCTGATGTCCGCGGCTGCGGCGTGACCTACGTAAAAGCTGGTCATCGCGGCGAGGGCCGTGACAGTGGAAAGACGCGATAGGCGGGAACGGCGTGCAGACATGGGCGGCCTCGTCGATGGACAGATCGTGCGACGGCGGCGAGCTGGGCCGCCCCGTCACGTCAGCCTGACGTCATACACTGCCGGGTGATCCCATGCCAAGGAACGCCGCCGCAAGTTTGCGATGAGGGGCGGCGTTACGCCCCGCCGGCGGCAGATGCCGGCGCCAATCCTGCCCGGCCGGCTTCGATACGACGGGCGCCGAACAGCACCAGCGGCAGCCACACCAGGGTGAGCGCCGCCGCGCACAGAAATACGCCATCGGTGCCGAGTCGGCCCAGGGCGATGCCGCCGACCGCGCCGCCGACAAAGGCGCCCAGGAACTGGCTGGTCGAATACGCGCCCATCGCCGCACCGCGCATCGAGCCAGGCGCCAACTGCGACACCAGGCTGGGCAATGCCGCTTCCAGCAGGTTGAAGGCAGAGAAGAACACCGCCGCCGCCACCCCCAGCACCGCCACATGCTCGCCCGACAGGCCAAAACCCAGCAACCCCAACCCCGTCGCGACGACACACACAGCTACCAGCTTCAGGCTTTGCGCGAGATCGCGCATGCGGTGCAGACAAGCACCCATCACAAAAGCCGCGATCACCATCACCGGCAGATAGAGCTCCCAATGACGATTCACCGGCAAATGCAGTCGGTTGGCCAACAGCAACGGCAAGCCCACGAAGCTGGCCGTCAACAACATGTGCAGGAAGAACACCGAGCCGTTGAGCACCAGCATGCGGCCATCACGCAACATCGACAAAACGCTGACCCAGCTGGCCGCCGCCGGCGCGGTCGCCTGCTCGGGCGTGGGCACGATCAACCACAGCAGCACCAGCGCCGCCAGGGCCAGGATGGAGGTGGCCGCGAACAGGCCGGCCAGTCCGGCCACGGCCTCCAGCGGCGGGCCGAGTATCAGCGCCAGCAGAAAGGCCACGCCGATGGACACGCCGATGATGCCCATCACCTTGCTGCGGTTTTCATGACGCGTGAGGTCGGCGGCCAGGGCGGTGCCGGCACCCGCCACGGCGCCCATGCCCTGCAGGGCACGCCCGATCACGATGCCCAGCAGGCCGTGCGACATGGCCGCCACCAGCCCGCCGGCCGCAAACACCAGCAAGCCCAGGGTGATGGCGGGCTTGCGCCCGATGCGGTCCGACAGCAGCCCCAGTGGAATCTGCAGCAGGACCTGCCCCAGGCCGTACACACCCAGCGCCAGCCCGATCAGCCACGGCGTGGCGTCCGGCATCTGCTGCGCATACAGCGAAAACACCGGCATGATCAGGAACAGGCCAAACAAGCGCAGGCTGATCACACAGGCCAGGGTCAGCGCGCTGCGTCGTTCGAGTGGGGAGAGTTTGCTCACCGGGGCTTCTTAAAAGGGTCGCATGAGTCACCGATTATACGTTTGACCCCAAAAAACCAACCGTGGTGCCGTGTCGCGGCGGTTTCTTGCGCCCAACTCTCTCTATAATCCCGTGATACGACGCTACGATTGCCTCATGACCACGACCCAAGCCGACACCCGCCGCTCTGCCGACTTTGCCGCCGTTCGCGGGCTCGCCGCTGCAGACATGCACCGGGTCGACTCCCTGATCCGCCAGCGCCTCTCGTCGGACGTAGTGCTGATCAACCAGAT
>Ga0209672_100297_pt1 | contig 34485 bp, 29 predicted proteins | sample AraplaCol_mMS_r2_FD_184273 | JGI IMG/M metagenome (GOLD analysis project Ga0209672, IMG submission 184273) | Arabidopsis root microbial communities from North Carolina, USA - plate scrape CL_Col_mMS_r2 (SPAdes) (version 2) | ecosystem: Host-associated > Plants > Roots > Endosphere | place: USA...
TCAGCATCCGGCAACGGTAGCTGTTGCCAGGCATCACCCATAAGCTCAGAAATCATCGCGTCCAACAGGATAATCGGGCGCCGTATCCAACGTGGCCGACCACACCGCCGCCAACTCGAGCAGGCGCAAATCCGATCCACGCGCGCCGATCAGCTGCATGCCGATCGGCAAACCATTCGGCAGCGTGCCCATCGGGATGCTTACCGCGGGGCAACCGGCGAGATTGGCGAAGCTGGTGAGGTCGCCTTGCGTATCCGGCACAGGCGCATCCAACGGAAAAGCACCTTGCGGTGTCGTAGGCGTAACCAGTACATCAATTTGCGCAAACAACCGGCGCATCTTCAGCGCGGCGGCATCGAGTACGCGATCGGCTTCGGCGTAGTCGGCCGCGGTCTTGCGTGTTGCGTAATTCAGCAAGTTGCGGAACTGCGGTGATACGGGATGCTCGGTATCGGCAAGTTGCGTGGCGAACGTGCCGAGCATTTCCGCTTCCATCAACAGGAAACCGGCGCGACGCGAGCGCGGGAAATGCCAGTCTTCAAAATCCACCGTGCGGCGTTCGCCCAACTCGCCATTGAGCTTGGCGAGCGCGGCTTCGAAAACGTCCAGTACATCTTGTTGCACACCCAACGCCGGCTGGTTGGGCAACACGCCGCAACGCAACTTGCCCGGCTCCCAATCCGGCAGTGACAGCGCCACGCGACGATGGCGCGAGCGCGGGTCTTCCGCGTCGTAGCCCGCCAGTACTTGCAATAGCACGGTGAGATCGTCGACGCCGCGTGCAAGCAAACCGACGGTATCGAGTCGCCGCGCGGCAGGAGTCATGCCGCGCGCGGAAATTTCGCCCTGTGTCGGCTTCAAGGCAAACACGCCGCAATAACTGGCGGGAATGCGGATCGAACCCAAGCTATCCGAACCGATGGCAGCTACCGCCAGGCCTGCCGCGACGGCTGCTGCCGCACCGCCGGACGAACCGCCTGCCGTATAGCCATGACGATGCGGATTATGGGTCGCCCCAAAATGCGGATTGTTGGTGATGGCGCCCAAGGCACCTTCATCCATATTGGTCTTGCCGATCAGCACGGCGCCCGATGCGCGCAACCGCGCCACCACGTGCGCATCGTGCGTGGCCGGCCGGCCGGGGCCCGGCAGGCCGGAGCGCGTCGGCCAACCGGCGATGTCGAAATTGTCCTTGAGCGCGATGGGCACACCGTCCAGCCGGCCGATCACGCCATCGCGGCGACGGCGCTCGGCACCTTGCGCCTGCTCCCGCATCAATCCCGGACTCAGGCCCACGTAGGCATTAAGGTGTGGATTGATGCGTTCGATTGCATCGATATAAACCTCGGCCAACCGGCCCGGCTGCACTTGGCCCGACGCCAGCCAATGCAAGGTCTGGCATAGCGTGGCACGGCGAAGATCGATATCGGCGATCGGTGGAAAAGAGTTCATGCACACTCCGGTGGCGGGACATCCAGACGGGCTCGCCGGACCACCGGTTTGCCGCGCAGCAGGCGAATCCGGAGAATAGCCTCCCTACCGGCGCGGTAACCACACGTGCAGACACCCTCAGCAGCCACTAGCCACCGACGGAGCCCAAGCTCATGACCGAACGCGAGACGATGGAATACGACGTGATCGTCGTCGGCGCCGGGCCGGCGGGGCTCTCGTTCGCCATCCGCCTCAAGCAGCTCAAGCCGGACGTGACGGTGTGCGTGATCGAGAAAGCCTCGACCATCGGTGCACACATCCTTTCCGGCGCGGTGATCGAACCGCAGCCGCTGGATGCCCTGCTGCCCGGCTGGCGCGACAACCCGCCGCCGATCTGCGTACCGGCCAAAGAAGACGAATTCTGGCTGCTCACCAAAACCGGTGGCCGCAAGCTGCCGGTGCCGGCGACGATGAACAATCACGGCAACTTCATCGTCTCCCTCGGCGCCATGTGCGCATGGCTTGCCCCGCAGGCCGAAGCGCTGGGCGTGGACGTGTTCCCCGGCTTTGCCGCCGCTGACACCATATATAACGAGGACGGCTCCGTGGCCGGCGTGCGCATCGGCGACATGGGCGTGGCAAAAGATGGCTCGCACAAACCCGGCTACACGCAAGGTATCGACATCAAGGCCAAAGTCACCGTGCTGGCCGAAGGCGCACGCGGCAGCCTCACCAAGCAGCTCATCAAGCGCTTCAAGCTGGATCAGGACAGCGACCCGCAAGGCTATTCCATCGGTATCAAGGAACTGTGGCAGGTACCCGGCGGCCGCGTCACGCCCGGCAAGATCTTCCACAGCTTCGGCTGGCCCGCCGATAACCAGACCTACGGCGGCGCCTTCCTCTACCACCTGGACAAAGACCGCATCGCACTCGGCTACGTCAGCGGCCTCGACTACAAAGACCCCAACTACCAGCCATGGGAAGCCTTCCAGCAATGGAAGAACCACCCCATGATCAAACCCCTGCTCGAAGGCGGCAGCATCCTCTCCGCCGGCGCACGCGCCATCGTCACCGGCGGCTACCAATCGCTACCGAAGGTAGAAATGCCCGGCGCCCTGCTGATCGGCGACACCGCCGGCCTGCTCAACGTACCCAAAATCAAAGGCACCCACCAGGCCATCAAGAGCGGCATGCTCGCCGCCGAACACCTCGCGGCAAGCGACCTGAAGCCCACCGGCTTCGACGCCAAACTACGCGGCTCCGACGTGATGGCCGAACTCAAGCAAGTCCGCAACATCAAACCCGGCTTCAAGAAAGGCCTATGGTTCGGCATGTTCAACGCCGGCTGGGAAACCTTGATCGGCGGCAAGTCACCTTGGACGCTAAAGAACAAACCCGACTGGAACTCCCTGCACAAGCTCGGCCAGTACGAAGAACCCAAGCGCGACTACGTACAACGCGAACTACCACCGCGCGACCGCCTGGCCGGCGTGTACTTCGCCGCCACCGAGCATGACGAAGACCAGCCCGTGCATCTGCACGTGGCCGATACGTCGGTCTGCGTAACGAAATGCGCCCAGGAATACGGCAACCCCTGCACCCGCTTCTGCCCTGCCAACGTCTACGAAATCGTCAACGACGAAGCCGGCAAGCGCTTGCAGATCAACGCCGCCAACTGCGTGCATTGCAAGACGTGCGATATCAAGGATCCGTACGAAATCATCAACTGGGTTCCGCCTGAGGGTGGGTCCGGGCCGAATTATCAGAATCTATAAGCCCTTGGATGAAAGGAAAAGGCTGCCCTCGAATTTGGGCAGCCTCTTTACATCTAAAACTGCAGTATGGTTCGCACGGTTTCGATCACACGATTCACGTCAGTGTCGGTCAACGCCGGCGATAACGGCAGGCTGACTGTCTCCCTGCCTAGCTTTTTAGCGTTTGGCCATTGTTCTGGACGCCACCCAAAATGTTGTTGGTAATAAGGATGCTCCGGAACAGAGAGGTAGTGCACGCCCGTTCCCACTCTGGCGGCATTCATCGCTTCGAGAAATGCATCCCGGGAAATGCCACAGCGGACCTCATCAATCATTAGGGTATAAAGATGCCGCCCGTGACGCACTGAGTCCTCAGACTGTACAGGCAGGCCAATCGGCATCCCCGACAATTCTTCATCGTAGCGTCGCCAAATGTGGTCACGACGACGCCAATTCTTTTCTACTCGTGCGAGCTGATGCAGACCGATGGCCGCTTGCAAATCCATCATGTTGTACTTAAAACCACACTCTACAACTTGATAGTGCTTGTACCCTTTGTCACCGAAACGATGCCATGCGTCCTTGCTCATACCATGCAACGCTAGCACCTTAGCACGAGCAACCTGCTCATCGCTTCGCCCGATTATCATGCCACCCTCGCCAGTTATGACGTTCTTGGTGACATAGAAACTGAAGCAACCAAAATCACCAAACGTACCTACTGGTTGGCCGTGGAACTCAGCTTCGACTGCATGCGCGCAGTCTTCGATAATGACTAAATCATGCTTGCGCGCAATTGCCATGATCCTATCCATTGCGCATGGTCGCCCGGCGAAATGCACCGGCACGATGGCGCGCGTACGTGACGTGATCGCTGCTTCGATAGCGTCAGGATCGATGTTCTGGGTTTGAGGATCGACATCTGCCAACACTGGCGACAAGCCTGCATGCAGGATGGCATTGACCGTGGCGCAGAACGTCAACGGCGTGGTAATCACCTCTGAACCAGGCTCGATGTCCGCCGCAAGCATGCTTACATGCAAGGCTGCGGTGCATGAGTTGACGGCAGCCACTTGCGTTGTCTTGACCCTTCGGAAGGTCGCAAAATCACGCTCGAATTGCGCAACTCGGGGCCCGGTACCTAGCCATCCGGCGCGCAAGCACTGTAGCACCTCGTCAATATCTTCCTCATCGATTTGCGGTGCGCCGAAGATGAGAAATGGCAGTTGATCTGAGCCGGAAATCATAAAAGTGTCGGTACTGGAATCGGTGTGCACGAGTACAGGCACTCATGATAATGCCTGTAAGCCTCGCGGCCATTGCGCACCCATCACCTCAGCGCAGAAGATTGGTTTCTGGATCTAGCAGAAACAACCACGAGTGAGGATGCACATCAAACTTGAATTATTGCGTTTCATGCCCCCAAACACGCAACGACGCCGCACCTTTCCATTGTTCGATTGCTCGTCTATACCGCTCTCTATCTGCTGGCGGCACAAGCCATATATTCCCCAAGCGGACATGGTGGCGCCTCATCCAGCCACCAAAACTCATTTTCCAGTAGCCAGACCATATCTCAATGCCCTGCGCCTCCCACTTGTGCCGCCACGAGTCGGGCAAAGTACCCTCCTCGATCCATAAGATTGGGATGCGCCGGCTCAAAACCAACTCTTCCAAAAGCCTCACGGCGCCCATAGCAGCGATCGCATGCTTGAATATCAGCAACTCACGGCGCGACGGTCCAAGCGCAGCCTGGTCTAAAGGCGTACCCCAGCTTGGGTGGTCATGACTTAGGCGATCGCGCCAGCGCTGAAGAAACAGCTCGCGATTGCGCCCCTGATAAGCCTTCACACCGCCCGCTTCTGAGGTTCCCGAAGTGATGCCCTCGAAATGCACGACAAGAGACTGCGGTTGATATAATACTTTGTATCCTGACTCGCGCACCCGCATTGCAAGATCGGCATCCTCGTAGTACGCGGGGCGATAACGATCATCAAAGCCTCCAAGCTTCATAAACAGCTTCTTACACATTGCAATCGCCGCGCCGGAGCAATAGTCGACTTCTCTCACGTGCGTATAACGTGGATCAAGAGCGGCATCGAACCGACCGTAATTTCCGCCACGTCCGTCTGCATAGAGGATTCCTCCGGCCTCTTGCAACAAACCATTGGGATAGAGCAATTTGCTTCCAACCAACCCAGCATCGGGGTGTATCTCAAAAGTAGTAAGCAAAGCGTCGAGCCAACCTGGTTGCACAGCCGTGTCATTGTTGAGAAAAACCAGGAATTTTCCACGCGCAATTGCCGCACCACGATTGCAACTGCCAATGAACCCCTCATTACACCGATTGCGCACATAGCGCACACCCTGTATGCAGGAGACCCGCGTAGCAGTGGCATCTGTAGAAGCATCATCGACCACAACCAATTCGTAGCTTGACGTGTCATTGCAAGAAACGACTGCTGCGAGACAGGCAAGCGTATAGTCAATGTTATTGAATACAGGAATGATGATGCTTGCCAGCGGGTCTGCCGAACACGGCACCTCGGAAAGCATGCGGACCAACTTTTTATCTGCCAACGCAATACGATGCTGCGGTCTCCAGGGTAGGTGACGACGCACAAGATCACAGGTGCGATCCCAGGTCCGTAGCCATCCATTTTCGCGCAGTCCTAGCCAGGCGTTACGCAAATGCAACCACGCACGCGGGACAAATGAGTAATGATTCATCGCACTCGAGATCTCATGCCCGTGACAGGAAGGCCAATGGGCCACTACGAACTTTAAATATGATTAATGGGTGATGGATAGCCATTCCGCTCGGCCAGCCAGCCCTCAGGGAAAGACTTCGATCACCCTCAATTGAGCCAAACCTGCTCAATTGAACCCCGAAGCCCAGCATGCGATCATCTTACGACAGGGCATGACTGGCCTCCTATGGACTTGAATAACAGATGTTTTCTCATGTTAGCTGGAAATTCCAGCAGCTCGGATATGTCCTGAAGCGAGTGAGAGGCAGTCTGGCGCAGAGAGGTTTCCAGGGTACCCTTCACCGTATTCGACAGGAATTCCAGCGCATTCCCACCGAGGACTTTGCGTTGCAACTGGAGGCGGTCGATGCATCTCTTCCCGCCAGACTTCCGTGCGCGGCCAAACCCGAGGTATCGGTCATCATTCCCGTCCATGGAAAACTCGAGTGGACGCTAACTTGCCTGCGATCGATCGCGCGCCATGCTGCCGAGACAGCTTTTGAACTCATCGTAGTTGACGACGCCTCACCCGACCAGACTTTTCCAACACTTTCCAGCATCCCTGGCATACGAGTTCTGCGCAACGAAAAGAACCTAGGATTCGTGGGCAGTTGCAACGTTGGTGCGCGCGCAGCCAAGGGGAGCCTGCTGTTTTTTCTCAACAATGACACACAAGTACTGCCCGGCTGGCTGGATACACTTGTCGCCACGTATCGCAGTGAGCCAGATGGCGGCATCGTGGGCAGCCGACTCATCTATCCCGATGGCCGGCTACAAGAGGCCGGGTGCCTTGTTTTTTCCGATGGCGAATCCTGGAACTTCGGCCGCTTTGAGGTGCGCGAAGATCCTCGCTTCCTCTACCGCCGTGATACCGACTACGTCTCTGGGGCCGCCCTGTTAATAGATCGCGAACTGTTCCATCAGATAGGAGGCTTCGACTTACGCTACGCACCTGCCTATTGCGAGGATCTTGATCTAGCCTTCGCGGTACGCGAAGCCGGACGCAGAGTCATCTACGAACCTGCCAGCCAAGTCGTTCATTGCGAAGGCATCAGTTCCGGCCTGGATCCTTTCAACGGGGTCAAGCGTTATCAAACGATTAACCGCAAAAAATTTCGAGCAAAGTGGCAACACGCACTGAGAAACCAGCCAGACCGGAATCTTCCGCTGGAACAAGCACTGCTGCACGGCAAAAAGCACATCTTAATCGTGGATGCGATGACACCCGATCCCACGCGGGATTCGGGCTCTCTCCGTCTAGTGAATATCATGCGATTACTGCGGGAGCTGGGCTGGCGAGTCACGTTTATGGCTGACAACCGCCGGTCCACACCCGCTGAAATTGCGCAGTTGGGTCGCATGGGTGTTCGTGTGTTGTGCAAGCCTTGGTCGCCAGACTTACCAAACTGGCTGGCCAAAGAAGGGAAAACGCTGGATGCGGTAATGCTGTGCCGCCACTATGTCATGGCCCCCCATCTCTCCATCGTGCGAAGACTTGCGCCAAAAGCCAAGGTCTTGTTCGACACCGTTGACCTGCATTACTTGCGGGAGCAGCGCGCAGCCGAACACGACAATAGCGCTTCGCTCGCCAAGCAGGCGGCAGCATCCAAGCAATCAGAATTGGCGCTCATTCGAAATGCCGACATCAGCTTCGTGGTGAGCCCAATCGAGCAAAAGCTGATCTCTGCGGAGCTGCCCGATGCAAACGTGGCATTGCTGTCAAACGTTCACGAGATCTTCGGCAGAACAAAAGAATTCTCCGCACGCAGCGGCCTGGTTTTCGTAGGCGGCTTTGCCCACCCTCCGAACATCGATGCCGTGAACTGGCTCATCAATGAGATTTATCCTCGCGTACATGCCCAGCGCCCGGATATCGATTTGCATCTGATCGGAGACATACCCGAAAGCGAGCGGGCGAGGCTCTCCATCGCTGGCGTCCACATTCATGGCCGAGTAAATGATCTAACGCCATGGATGGAATCGGCCCGCGTAGCGCTGGCCCCCCTGCGCTACGGGGCCGGCGTGAAGGGGAAGGTCAATATGGCTATGAGCCATGGCCTGCCCGTGGTAGCCACTTCGATCGCCGCCGAGGGGATGCACCTCATCCATGAGGAAAACGCATTGCTAGCCGACGACAGTGAAAATTTTGCAGAAGCCATCCTTCGACTCTATGGCGACTCCGACTTATGGTTGCGCCTTTCAAACGCAGGACTGGAAAACATACGCAACTATTTTTCGTTCGAGAAAGCCAGGGAAGCCTTGTCTCGAGCACTGGCCTAAGTCCGCCCCATACCTTCGCGTATTGGCTGAGGTAGAATGCTGGGTTTAGCCCTTTACCAACTGCAACCTCCTAGAGTTCAAGGATTCAGTATGAAGATTCTGGTCGGCTACAAGCGCGTGGTGGACTACAACGTCCGCATCCAGGTAAAGCCCGATGGCACCGGTGTGGTGACCGATGGCGTGAAGCTCTCCGCCAATCCCTTCGATGATATAGCTCTGGAAGAAGCGCTGCGCTTGCGCGAAAAGGGGACAGCTGAAGAGGTGGTCGTGGTGGGTATTGGGCCGGCCGATCTGACCGCCCATTTGCGCAATGGGTTGGCAATGGGTGCCAATCGCGCCATTCACGTCGTTACGCCGGAAGTAATACAGCCTCTTACTGCGGCACGCGTCTTCCTGAAACTGGTGGAAAGGGAGCAGCCCGGCCTGGTCATTCTAGGCAAACAAGCCATTGACGATGACGCCAACCAAACCGGCCAGATGCTGGCGGCACTTTGGGATCGCCCACAGGCGACCTTTGCCAGCAAGATCGACATCGCCTACGGGAAAGTCACGGTGACCCGCGAGGTCGATGCAGGCCTGGAAATCATCGAAGCCGAGCTGCCGGCGGTCATCACCAGTGACCTGCGGTTGAACGAGCCTCGCTTCATCAAATTGCCGGACATCATGAAGGCCAAGTCCAAGCCGATAGACACCATCGAGTTTGCTTCGCTGGGGGTGGATGCGCACGATCAGCTCAAGACCACGCATTACACAGCACCAGCCAAGCGCAGCAAAGGTGTCATGGTGAAGGACGCAGCCGAGCTGATTGCCACACTCAAGCAAAAGGGGCTGCTCTGAGCAGCTGACCGGCCCTAGGGAGACATCCATGAGCAAGATCCTGGTTATCGCCGAACATCTGGACGGCAAGCTGAACCCTTCCACTGCGCGCGCGGTGAGCGCGGCCGCCGCAATCAAACCTGTGGTTATTGATGTGCTTGTGCTGAGCGACCAGGTTGACGCCATCGCCGCAGAAGCCGGAAAGATAGAAGGGGTAAGCCGGGTGCTTACCATTGCCCGCCCCGAAAATGCCCATCTGTTAGCGGCGGTACTGGCCCCCCAAATCGCCAAGGCCGCTGCCGGCTACAGTCACGTGTTCACACCCTCCACCACCTTCGGCAAAGATGTCGCTCCACGCGTGGCCGCATTGCTCGGCGTGGCACAGGTCAGTGATGTCATGAGCGTCGACGGCCCCCATACGTTCAAGCGACCGATCTACGCAGGCAACGCCATCATTACCGTCGAAGCTGATCCTGCGCACGCCGTCGTCGCAACCATCCGTACTGCCTCTTGGCCAGCTGCTGCCAGCGGGACCAACAACGCGCCGGTAGACGCGTTGGCTCTGGACGTGGCGCTACCTACGCATACGCGTTTCATCGAACTCAAGCAGGGCAAGAGCGATCGTCCTGACCTGCAGAGCGCCGACAAAGTCGTCTCCGGCGGCCGCGGAGTAGGCTCGAAAGAGAATTTCGAGATTGTCTACAAATTTGCAGACAAGATAGGCGCTGCCGTAGGCGCATCACGCGCAGCCGTCGACGCCGGCTATGTCCCCAACGAACTTCAGGTCGGTCAAACAGGCAAGATCATTGCTCCCGAGCTGTACATCGCGATCGGCATCTCTGGTGCGATCCAGCACCTTACCGGGATCAAAGATGCCGGTACTATCGTGGCAATCAACAAGGATGCCGAGGCGCCGATTTTTGAGGTGGCGGACATCGGCCTCGTAGGCGATCTGTTCAAGATCATTCCAGATTTGGAATCGGCGCTCGGCTAGCGTAGTCGGCGGCACATCGGCTAAAGGTGACGGAAGAAGACCCTGTCGGACATCCGTCGCCTGCCCACAGCCCCCCCCCCCAGCGCTCGCAAGCATCCAATCAATATTCCGCCCATCAATCGCCAACGGCCCTCCGGTGCTTTATTCACCGTGCGCGCGAAGCGATAATTTCTCGCTCGACAAAGTCTTGCGCTGACGGCAGAACTTCGTATTCTGGCTCACTTCCTCTATCGCGGGGCTTAGTACTCTGCGAGTCACACGTTAGCCAGGAACGAGCAATGAAATTTCCGCACGGCCCCATTCTTTCTACAGTTCTGGCAACGGCTCTCACCGCCTGCGGCAACCAGTCCTCGCCTTCCTCAAGCGCGAATACCACGGCTTCTGCAAAAGCAGATTCATCTTCAGGGGTGTATATCAATGCCCCGATTCCAATGGATGCGATCTCGACTCGCCTGGAACTCCTGGGTCAACCCACCTATAACAAGGACGATGACAGTCTGAATCTAAAAGTCCGCATATCTAATCAGGGGAAGGCTGACCTCATCAGTGCAGGGAACGCCATGGTTCGGCTTGGAGCCATGTTGGTGGGCCCAAATGGCCCCGATCACCCGCCAGGTGATCGTGATTTCGAGCGCATCGATCTACCAAGGATTGCCCCAAACCAATCTTCTGAAGTAACCGTTAAACTGCCGGTACAGCCCCTGATAGATCTTCCCGTACGATTTGACCTCGTACAGGAGGGCGTCAATTGGTTCTCTATTTACGGTCAACCCACGCTAGAGATCGGCCCGTACAGGCGCTGTGATGGCCATAAGAAATCGCTGTGTGATGTCACCGGCAAACCTGTTGCTGGACAGTAAGCAGTTAATCGTGGGTGGCAATCACGTTCGCCGCCCCGATCAATACCATTTCAGATTCTTCGAGGGCAGCTACTCCGATGGACTTTCGTTGTTTCAAGGCCTATGACATTCGCGGCCGAGTACCCGATGAACTCAATGAGACTTTGGCGCAGCGCATTGGATTTGCGTTATCCAATCAGCTTGGGCCTGGCCCCTTAGTTCTTGGCCGAGACGTACGGTTGAGCAGCCCCAACCTGCAAGCAGCACTATCTGATGGGGTGCGACGCAGTGGGCGTGATGTAATCGATATCGGTGTAGGCGGTACTGAGGAGCTCTATTTCCAGACGGCATACCTAAGAGCAGCTGGCGGAGTGATGGTCACAGCCAGCCACAATCCGATGAACTATAACGGCATGAAGCTGGTCCGCGAAGGCGCCCGCCCCATCAGCGGGGACTCCGGGTTGTTCGCGATTCGCGATGCCTGCGCCCAGCCTATTTCCGAGCTAACCCCCACTGGACGCGAGCGCACTCTGGACAACCGCTCCGTCTTCGTCGAGCACCTGCTCAGCTATGTCGAACGCGATACGCTTAAGCCTCTCACGATCGTAGTCAATGCAGGTAACGGAGGCGCCGGGTTGGTTATCGATGCATTGGCACCTCTTCTGCCTTTCAAGTTCATTCGCATACATCATGAACCGGATGGGCGTTTTCCGAACGGCATTCCTAATCCACTCTTACCAGAGTGCCGCGAGGACACCGCCAAAGCCGTCGTACAGCATGGCGCAGACTTTGGCATCGCTTGGGACGGCGATTTCGACCGCTGCTTCTTCTTCGATGCCACCGGGCGATTCATTGAAGGCTACTATCTTGTGGGCTTGCTTGCCACATCAATGCTTCGCAAGCATCCGGGCTCCAAGATCATCCACGACCCTCGATTGACTTGGAACACCATTGAGATGGTGAAGGAAGCTGGCGGGATACCTGTGATGAGTAAAACCGGCCACGCCTTCATGAAAGAACGCATGCGGTCCGAAAATGCGATCTACGGTGGAGAAATGAGCGCTCATCATTACTTTCGAGATTTTGCGTATTGTGATTCCGGCATGATTCCTTGGCTATTGATCGCCAACCTGATCTCGTCCAGTGGAAAATCGCTAGCTAGAATGGTCGAGGATCGGATGGCTGCCTTTCCCTGTAGCGGCGAGATCAATTTTAAGGTTTCCGACCCACAAGCCAGCATTGCCAAGGTGCTCGACCAATACACGAGACACTCGCCGATAATCGATCACACTGATGGCTTAAGCGCAGACTTTGGAAGCTGGCGCTTCAATTTGCGTAGTTCTAACACAGAACCCCTGCTCCGCCTCAATGTTGAATCTCGGAGAGATACGTCTTTGATGCAGCATCAGACGGAGGCAATAGCAGCCCTGCTGCGCGACTAAAAAAGGCTCAATGGAGCCTCTGTGCGCGATGAAAATGCAATTTAAGGTATGCAATGAAGACAAACGTTACAATAACCCGCCCGACCTTGAGTCCAGCCACACAGCACACCAGTCAACCCAGCACTATCATCGGGCATCGGCCAGCTCTAGTTCCGGAATTCATTCATGTCAAAGTGGTTGCCACTCGCTAAAGAGCTTGTCATTTTTGGAATCGTTGGACTCGGTCAGATCGGCTTAGATTGGCTAGTTTTTGTGCTTTTGAGTCAGCAAGGCGTCCCACTGAGTGTAGCCAACACCGCAGGAAGGGTTTCTGGAGCAGCCATCGGTTACTGGCTCAACGGACGATGGACATTTTCAAAAAACTCCACACCGTCGCTGGGGACAAGACAGTTGCTCCGATTCATGGTCTCCTGGTTGCTAACCACAATAATCAGCACCGTCGTAGTCATTATTGCCGACCACAGTCGAGGTCTACACTGGACTTGGATTATCAAACCTATAGCCGACGCCATTCTTGCCTTGATCGGCTTTCTAGCGTCCAAGCTATGGATTTATAAACATCCGCCGGCTTTTTTATAACTAAGCATTTTTAGCAGGAATTTCTCATGAGGACGCAGCAACCAAAGATCGCCGTAATTATTCCAGCGTATAAGGTGCTACCCTTCATATTAGATGTTATAGCCAGAATCGGACCCGATGTCTCGCGGATATTTGTAATCGATGACGCGTGTCCAGATAATAGCGGTCGCTTTGTCGTCGAAAATTGTCAAGATAGTCGTGTAGAAGTAATATTTCACAAGGAAAACCAAGGAGTCGGCGGCGCAGTAATGACAGGTTATGCCGCCGCTATACGTGAGGGGTTGGATATCTTTGTGAAAATTGACGGTGATGGCCAAATGAATCCCGCCCTCATCGATGATTTTATAGTGCCGATTTCACTGGGTCATGCTGATTATACCAAGGGCAATCGATTCTATGACCTAACAAACATAGGCACGATGCCGAAAATACGAATCCTTGGGAACGCGGCATTGTCCTTCATGGCAAAGCTATCCACCGGTTATTGGGACCTTTTTGACCCCACGAATGGATATACCGCAATTCACCGTGAAGCAGCCAAAGTACTACCGTTGGAGCGAATTAGTCGTCGCTATTTTTTTGAAACTGACATGCTGTTCCGCCTAGGAACAATACGCGCCAAAGTCGTCGATGTACCCATGAATGCGGTATATGGGGAAGAAGTAAGCAACCTGAAAATTTCCAAGATATTCGGAGAATTTTTGCGCAAACATGCGGCGAACACTGGCAAGCGCATTTTTTATAACTATTTTCTTCGAGGAATGTCAGTAGCCTCCCTGGAACTACTGTTCGGATTGCCAATTTTCGTTTTTGGCGTGATCTTTGGCCTTTATCATTGGATAAATTCAGCTTATCAGAATATATTCACTCCTATTGGGACAATCATGATTTCCGCGCTGTCGATTCTATGCGGCTTGCAACTAATGCTGGCATTCCTGAGTTTCGACTTTGCTAGCGTCCCGCGACATGCTTTGCACCTAGCTCACAGCCACCAACACACCTCGTCCACCAGAACAACGAGCTAAACCTTGCGCTATTGCTCCACCATCCGGAATTCTCTTTGCTGTATTGCTGGATACCTTAGGGTTGCATATCCAGTTGCGTTAAGCAGGCGGTGATGACTCGAATTTCCCATATTGCACGCGACGTAGGAGGTAGTTACAGATGCTCGATTTTCGCCCAGTCCAAACCGAAAACACCTCGTTACTAGCCTATTCAGAGCTCTTCAAGGCATGCTTCCCCAACGCGGGGCATCTGAATGTTGGTTATCTTAATTGGCTGTACGCGGATAACCCGGACGGCCAGGTTGTGGGCTTCGATGCATATGATGGAGAGCGCCTTGCGGCACATTACGCCTGTATACCGGCCATTCTTGAGCTCTTTGGCCAACGAAAGCTCGGATTGCTGTCGCTGAATACAGCCACTCATCCTGACTATCAAGGCAAGGGCCTGTTCACTCAACTTGCTAGCCGCACCTACGCATTCGCTGCTGATAACGGATTCTCTGCAGTTTACGGTGTGGCGAACGCCAACAGCACACCAGGCTTCATCAAGAAACTCGGCTTCAAATTGGTAAGCCCTCTGGAGGCCCGTTTGGGCATCGGAGCTGCTGCCGCCATAGACTGGAATCGAACAATTCAGTGCGCACAGTTCCGCAGAGTGTGGGACAGCAAGCGAATCTCATGGCGCTGCAGGAACCCCGCAAATCCCGCGAAGATTGTCGCGGTCAACGGACCTGAACTGGAAATGCGCGCTCCTACAGACAAGCCAATGATTTCGGCATGGGCAAGCATACATGGAGACTTTGACGGACTTCCTGCCACCCCATCCCTGCCGACACTTGGAACGCTTTTTCTTGGACTGATGCCTGACGAAGGGTCTCACTTTCGCCTATCGATGAGTATTCCCATGCGGTTCCGTCCATCTCCTCTCAACTTCATCTTCAAATCTTTGGACGCAGAGATGGATGCCTTGGACGCTGGATGCGTTACCTGTAATTTCGCGGATTTCGATGCTTACTAAGCAATTGATGAGCACTTTATTTCTATTCGCTCATCCTGATGATGAGTTCTTTTGCTTGCCTATCATCCAGCGTGAGCAAAGTTTCGGTTCCCATGTCGTTTGCGTCTATCTCACAGACGGCGGATATAACGGACAGTCAATTGAACGCCGAAAGGCAGAAACGATTGCAGCACTTGACAATTATGGCGTGAATACTGAGGACATTCATTTTATCGGCGCCGAAGTTGGCATACCCGATGGCGAACTACACAAGTATTTGGAGCTGGCCCATAGCACGCTGGAAACCAAATGCAAAAATCTATCTCTGCAGCGCGTCTTCCTGCCGGCCTGGGAGGGAGGGCATCAAGATCACGATGCCTGTCATGCCATTGGAGTGATATTGTGCAGTAATCTTGGCCTTACGTATGCGTTGAGGCAATTTTCCCTCTATAACGGCTATCAATGCAGATACCTCTTCAAGGTTATGCGTGCGCTACCCAATAATGGACCTGTAGAGCGAGTTAATGTTTCTCTTGGAAGTGCACTTCGCTATCTAGGTACCGTGCGCCACTACCCTTCGCAATGGAAAACCTGGCTAGGACTGCTACCCTTTGCGGCGCTTCAAGTTCTTCGTTCCCGTAACTACGTTCTACAAATGGTGAACGTAGATCGAATAAAGGAACGCCCTCATCCCGGAATGCTTTTATATGAAAGGCGCACCTCTGTTCGGCACGAGGATATCGCAACATTGCTAGGCAATTTACAGGACCGATTGAGATAACCCCCTCCACAGCGCCGCATATAACTCACCGCAACATATGAACTTTCAGAGAATTTTACCGCGACGCTCAAATTGGCAATGTAGACCTACATATCAACTTGGAACCGCGGAAATTCACAAAAGCAAATGTTGATAAAACTGGTTGCAGCCTTCCGTTAGACCAACTGCCTGTTAGCATCCGAAGCCCATTTATGAAAAATCACACCTCAGAGGACACCACTGCAAATGGCACTATGGCACTCGCCACATGTGCCACCGTAGTGGCCCTAGCTGCCTTATTTGCCAGAATCTTCATCGGTGGTGATGTACCCCACGTGCTGGCGGACGAATATGCGTACGCTGCCCAGGCTAAGGCCCTTTGGTCCAACCAACAACCAGGCCCATTTGTGGCGCAGTCAGGAAATTGGCTCTACATCTTTTTGCAATCGATCAGCTTTGCATATCCTGATAACTTCCTAACGATATCCCGCGTCATAAATGCGCTAAGCGTCTTATCTGCTGGCGGCGCCCTATTCTTCACATTTCGACGCTCCACTAATGATCTGCTAACAGGTCTAATCGCACTCGTCGGCGTTGCGACATTCGGAGCAAGCCATGCTCGGCTGTTTATGCCTGAAGCTATGCAGTTTGCAGTGACAATCTTCCTGATATGTGCCTTTTACAAGTTCGGCTTGGCTCCTTCAGGAATACGAGCATCACTGCTGGGCGTACTACTCGGCATTGGCGGAATGATCAAGATTCATATGTTCTTCTTCGCGCCATGCATACTGATCGGCATCGGCTTGGTCGTATTTATACACCGCTCGCTTTGGAGAAATTTTCTGACGTTAGCCATTCCTTTCCTTATTAGTTTCCTTGCCTCAGCCTATGTAATTCGGTGGGGCATTTCTGGCAACAGAGATATGAATCTGCTCGGATCATTCTATGGAGGAATAGCAGAGCACAACCAAACGTCGCTCGCCAAATTTTCAATGTATTGGTACGTATTTAAGCGACACATTCTGACTCTTCTATTAGCATTCCCATTAACAATTGCGCTATCAGCAATGGCGATCGCCGGACTACGGAGATCACCTTCAAGCATCAATGTTATCCGCTGCACACTGATCGTTGCCCAGTTAGGCATCATCGGCATGCTGCTTGTGACTGCGATATTTACAGTAGACACCGCAGGTACAGGGCCATATGAATCTTACACTAGGATTCATGGCCGATATTATGAACACTATTTGATAATCACACTAATTATAAGCAGCATCTACGCAGGCAATTTCCTTAAGGAAATTGAGGTCAAATATCGAGCTACCCTGCTACTTGTAGCTGGCATAATGCTTATCTTTGCTTTTTCTGCCACACGCAATTTTGGTTGGCAAAACCCTACCGATTTTATTGCAGCATTTGGTTTATATTGGATTCCGGGTGCTCGCGCTGTAGCTCTAGTTATGTACATATCTGCCGCCCTCGCACTACTGCTACGCCCCAATATGGCAAGTTTCGCAGCCATATTGGTAGCCGTCATTTCGCTTGCGTTTCCGGCATTGGCGTACGACCGCTTTTTGATACGTGCGCCAATTTCCGACACGGATAAGGCAGCAAAGCTCGCATCAGATGCAATGTTGGGCACGAAAGAAAATGTTGAAATTATCTCATATCAAACTGATGCAGAGATATATCGTGCAGCATTTCATTTGTTGAATCAGCCATCAACAATGATGGTGACGTCTTCCATAAAGGATCAGCAAACTGCCTGCAACTTGGTTACATCACCGCAGGCCTCGTGGTACCTAGTTATTTATCCCGCCACTCCTATTCATTGTGGAGGGGCGAACGACATAGCGGAGTTCGGGCACGTTGCAGTTTATTCGGCGCATCCTCTATGAACATCAAATCAGTCTGCCTTGCAGGGTGCGGCTCGCCCCGTCGTAGGAGCCATGGTCCGTTTCACGCACTTTCTGAGGCCGACAAGCTTGGCAAACGCGGAATTTCATGCACCTTAGGCGCCCAACCAAATCACCTGAATAACTGAGGTTCAACACATGCCAGGAGATAGAAACAGGAAGCTACCCAGAAAAGAACATCGGTACGTGCTCGCCATGTTTTTTGTTTGGCTGATGTTTTTCCTTAGTTTGTCGCCAACAGTCTTACTGTGCACCGCCGCTACAGTTCATACGAGAGTTGAGCGCAACCACTTTATCGGTAATTTGCCTCTAATTGGGAAGGTGTATCAAGCAGCTGACAAATGGTACTCGGACTATGTAAGTCCCGTGGAAGAGCTTCGAGTATTGGCACCCTTCCCGCCCAGCTGGCAGGGGCATTGGTATAACTTCGACAGTAACTATGTGGCCTTTGAAAGCTGGTACGGCGACAACTAGCCCTTCGTGACCTGATGATCAGGGCAAAGAATGAGGTCGACTATCAGCTTTTCCGCTCTTCTTCGCGAGTTTATTACGGCAAGGATGGCTACATATATGGTCGCGCGCTCGTGGACAGAGAACTACCAGCGACGGAAGAACTACTGGATACCACCGAGAAACTAAATGCTGTTTATAACGGAGCCGTAGCATACGCCAAGAAAATACAGGCGGAAGGTATTACTCCGATATTCGTTTTGCCTATGGAGAAGCAGTATCTTGTCCCCGACAACCTACCCTTCTTTGCACCCCGTATTCCTCAAAGCAGCAACTTTATGGCCCTCTATGACCGTCTCATGGGCGATCCAAGAATTCATTTTATAGATGTTTACGGCATACTGAAGTCGCTTCGTAACCAATATCCGATTTACTACAAGCAAGATTTCCATTGGACCGACATGTCAGCGCTTGCGGTTGCGAAGCAGACGACAGACATGATTGCCGACATGGAAAATTCTTCAGTTCGCTGGGATCACCCGATAAAAGTCCGATACCTTCCTACGGCCGGGGCAGACGCACGGTTCTCCGCGCGCCTCAATGTAAAGGATCAAACATTGGAACCTGAGCTAACCTTGATTTGGCAAGATATACACACCGTCAACAAGCTTGACCCAAGAACAACCGGACTTGAATTTGAAACTGACATGCTCAATCGAAGGGATTTGCTACCTTCAACCTGCATGTACGGAAATAGCTTCAGTGACGGCATGCTATATGCCGGCCTCACGGATTACTATCAGAAGTTCACGAAGCTCGACCGTGCACAACCTCTAAGCCGCGTGCCCGATTTAATTAAAGGGCGCTGCAAATACGTAATAATCCAGGTGCTGGATATCCAGACTGATCATTGGGCGTCGCTCAGATAATAAAATTTGCTGAGCAGCAAACTTTCGTAAGGAGCGGCTTAGGCCCAAGCAGGGGATGTGACATGATTTTTTCTTCGCCTTTTTTCTTATTTGTATTTTTCCCGGTTTTTTTCCTGCTTTATTCGCTCCTGCCAAGAGCGCTACGTAACAGCTTCATTCTTCTGGCCAGCCTTGCATTTTATGTTTGCGGAGCTGGCGCACTCACGGTCGTGGCTCTTAGCTTGGTATTCTTTAACTGGGCTTTGGCAAGGCTTATTGGGAAGATCAAGAAAGATCCAGCGCGACAAGTTATGGCTCGCGCAATATTCCTGTCTACCGTCCTTATTAACTTGAGTCCCCTTATATTTTTTTAAGTACCTAGTTTTCTTTATTCACACCTTAAGCGACATAACCAGAGTAGAGCTATTTTCAGGCATAGACAGCTGGAATATCCTACTACCACTAGGCATATCCTTTTATACATTCCACTTTATCTCTTATATGACTGACGTTTATAAGGGGAGAATTCACCCCGAAATAAGCTTGCGAAAATTCGCAATATATATCTTCCTATTTCCCCACCTGATTGCGGGACCTGTGGTTCGCTACTCCGAGATCAAGCAACAACTAGATTTGAAGCGTCGAAGAATCATTAGAAATGACGTTTTTTGGGGTATGGCCATATTCGTCATTGGACTTTCCAAGAAAGTCTTAATTGCAGAACCGCTGGGCGCCGTCGTAGATGCTGTACACACGTCAGGGGTTGCAATTACAACCTATTCCGCCTGGATAAGCGCGTTTTGCTATTCCTTCCAGATCTATTTTGATTTTTCTGGTTATACCGATATGGCTATCGGCATGGCGCGCATGCTCGGGTTTCGATTCCCACGTAATTTCAATCGCCCCTATGCGGCTCATAGCGTCACTGAATTCTGGCGCAGGTGGCACATGACGCTATCGCGCTGGTTTCGCGACTACCTCTATATTCCGCTTGGTGGTAACAGGGGTTCTACGATCCAAACTTATAGAAATCTGCTCATCGTTTTTGGTTTGTGCGGACTCTGGCACGGTGCAGCTTATACGTTCCTGATTTGGGGATTCGGACACGGCGCATTACTTGTAATTGAGCGTGCCGGTATTCTGAAAACAGACAAATATCGCTTGGGAAGTTTCCCTGTATTTCTTTTCGCCACAATATTGTGGGTGCCATTCCGCGCGGAAAACCTCACTCAGACAGGACGTATCTTGGCAGGGATGTTTGGTCTCGCACACACCCCGCTGTGGATTGAGGCAAATCGGGCACTGGTAGATTTCAAGGTCATTTGCTTATTGGCCTTAGCGTCGGTCATCTGCCTTGTAGGAGATAAGTTATTTTATCGATTACGCGGAGCTAGTTTCAGACACCCGGGGCTTGTGGGCGCGTATTGCTTGATTATCTACATTTGGGCTTGCATCTCCGTGGTTGAGCACGGCTTTCACCCCTTCATCTATTTCAAGTTCTAGCAGACTGTAAGATCGTTTCAAAAACCATTGCACACGATCTCGCGGGCTCAGTGATACAAGTTACTACTATCAGTCGGGACAGGAATCGGCGGCCTGGGTGGGCCGCCCCTCAACGTTTCCTAATTATGAAGGTTAGTTTGCCACGAGGTTCAGAGCTAGATCATCTGCATTGCAGCCATCTGTTTGCTGACGACATGGAAGAAGTACAAAGACCTCGCAACTGAGCGTGATCAATAGGCCACTGACTGACCCTGGTTTATCATGCAAACGGAGTAAGCGTCACCCCAGCTCACCTCGCGACGATCGCATGCATCTTGTTTCATACCGCCATCGACTTTCAACCGGAGCGATTCGATGGCTACCAAGCAAACGTATTGGCAAACGCACCTGGATGCCTGGCGTCAAAGCGGTCTGAGCCAAGCCAGTTACTGCAAACAACACAGCTTGTCCCTATCCAGTTTTGGCTACTGGTTGCATCGGCGCACCACGTCCACGCCACCCGCCGCGGCGCTTCCCATCATGGCGGCCAAGCCGTTGCACGAGACGCAGCTGGAAGTACGTTTTCCCAACGGATGGTCGGTCCGGCTTGCGGCCAGTGCTGAGAGCTTTCACCTTGTGCCGCTACTGCGCGAGTTGGCTGCATGCTGAGCCCGACAGGTTGGTGGTTGGTCACCGCACCGATGGATTTGCGCAGCGGGATGGATCGCCTGCTGGTCTATGTGCGCCAGACCTTGGGTCACGATCCTTTCGCCGGGGCTGCGTATGTGTTTCGCAACCGCAGCGCCTCGCGAATCAAGCTGCTGCATGCCGATGCGCAAGGTGTGTGGCTGGCCGTGCGCCGTTTGCAGCAAGGTCATTTTGTGTGGCCGCGTTCGGACGAGACGATGTGGCCCGTGAGCGAAGCGCAGTTCGCCTGGCTATGCGCCGGTGTGGATTGGCAGCGATTAAGTGCGTCGCCCACCCTTGCACAGCAGCTTTGATTCGTTACGCTTCACGCCTATGGATCATGCCGCCATTGCCAACCTGGACGACGTGCAACAGCTGCGTGCCTTGCTGTTGGAACAGATGCACGTCAACGCCAGGCAGCAGCAATCGATCACGTTCAAGGACACCACGATCGCCAAACTGAAGGCGGAGAATGCGCGCCTGCGTCGCCTTCAGTTTGCAGCACGCTCAGAAAGACTGAGTGCCGAACAGCGCGATCTGTTCGAAGAGACGGTAGCCGAAGAGATGGCGGCGGTCGAGGCTGCATTGGCGGAACTTGATACCGATATGTCCACCCAGCGCACGCCTGATCGCGTCAAAAAGGCGAGCCCGCGCCGTCCGCTGCCTGATCATTTGCCGCGGGTGGAAACACGACATGCGCCAGCGAGTTGCCGCTGTGCGGAGTGTGGGCATGATTTGGTGCATGTACGCGATCACGTCAACGAAAAACTCGCTTGCAAACCGCTTGAGTTTTACGTTCAGCGGGACGTCTATCCCCAATACGCCTGCCGCCAGTGCGACACGATGGTCAGCGAACCGGTCGCGCCGGCTATCATCGATCGCGGGATGGCCGCACCGAGCCTGCTGGCCCAGGTGGTGATCGCCAAATACGTCGATCACCTGCCGCTGTACCGTCAAGAAGCCATCTACCTGCGCAGCGGTATCGAGCTGCCGCGAGCAATGCTGGCCGAATGGATCGGTGCGTGTGGTGTGGCCTTGCAGCCCCTGGCCGATCGCCTGCGTGAGCAAATGAAGGCCATTGCCGTCCTGCATGCGGACGAGACCCCGGTGGGCATGCTCGATCCGGGAAGCGGCCAGACCAAGCGGGCGTACCTGTTTGCCTATCGCACGGCGACCGGGCCGCCGATCGTGCTGTTCGACTTTTGCACCCGTCGCAGCGGTGAGCATGCCCGGCGCTTCCTGGGCGATTGGCGCGGCACGCTGATGGTCGACGACTACGTCGGCTACAAGGCGCTGTTCCGTGACGGCATCACCGAGCTGGGCTGCTGGGTGCATGCGCGCCGAAAATTTTTCGAGCAGTACCAAGCCAGCGGCAGCGCGTTGGCCAAGGAAGGCTTGGCGCGCATCGCCGTGCTGTATCGCATCGAAGAGGAAGCGGCCGGCATGGACGCGTCGGCACGGTTGGCTCATCGCCAGCAACACGCGGTGCCGGTGCTGCACGCCTTCAAGGCGTGGTTGATCGAGCAACGCAAGACCACCGTCGGTCAGAGCAACACGGCCAAAGCGATGGATTACACCCTCAAGCGCTGGGATGCGTTGGCTCGCTACGCCGAGGATGGCCGTTATCCGATCGACAACAACCCTATCGAGAATGCCATCCGGCCGATCGCACTCGGGCGCAAGAACTGGATGTTTGTCGGCGCCGAACGCGCAGGGCGTCACGCGGCTGACATCATGGGCTTGTTGGCCACCGCCAAGGCCAATGGCTTGGATTCGCATGCGTGGTTGACCGATGTGCTGACGCGCCTGCCCACGACGCTCGATCGCGATATCCACACGCTCTTGCCACTTGCAGGTCAACCTGTTCGCTGATCACGGACGCGGTGGCGTGTCCATGTGAGGTTGGGTGACGCTTACCAAACGGAAGCGCTTGACACGGGCATGAGCAGGCGCCGTTCGGCTTGCAATGGTCGACCGCTGTAATTTGCCACCTAACTCGCTATCCTGGGCTCTCATCACAGGGTTATGACGTTGAAGAGCCACCGATACCACGAGTTAGATACTCTGCGCGCGGTAGCCGCACTCGGCGTAGTGTGTTGGCACTATGTCAATGCTTTTCAGGCGGCACCATTTGGCCACGTGCTTGCGCCGTTCTTTCGGCGCGGACTGCTTATGGTGGATTTTTTCTTTATCCTATCGGGCTTCGTTCTGGCGCGCGCTTTTTGGACCCCACAAAGATCCGGACAGCTCGTATGGAATGTTTGGTCCCGTGTCGCCCGGCTCTATCCGCTGCATTTGACGACGCTCGTAATCGTCGCCTTGCTTCAATGGTATCTTGTAGCTGCATTGAAATCGGGTCCCTTTGTCTATCATGACAACAGTCCCTACAACCTCGGTCTGAACCTGCTTTTACTGCAGAATTCAGGCCTGCAGAACGGCGCCTCTTTCAACGCTCCATCGTGGTCCATTTCAACCGAATTCTTGGCCAATGTCGCCTTCCTTGCGATCATCACCCTCCCGCGCAAAGCGGCGGCCGTGGGAATGGCGACTCTTGGTGGAGTTGCCCTATATGGCCTGATTTCTCACGGCATTATTCAGGGCGGAAATATCTTTGGAGTCTTTGATGGCGGGATCGTGCGGACTTTCGCGGGCTTTTTCCTCGGCGTAGGTCTTTATAAGTTGCATCAGCACACCGCGAAGGGCGAGTATCGACTGACATTTGATCTAATAACCCTGATCACCATGGTGCTGATCGGAATCTACCTTGCGTCGCCATCCTGGTGGTCCAAGCAAGGAGACGCACTCTGCTCCTTTGTCGGCTTTCCACTGGTTATCTTCGCGACTATTCGCACAAGGTTTTTTCACTCGCTATTTTCAAAGCCGATACTTGTCTATCTTGGCGAAATTTCGTACTCCATCTACCTGGTGCATTTTCCGCTGCAATTGCTGTTTCATGTCGTTGAGACATCATGCGGAATACATTTCGCCTATGGCAGCCGATGGATGTTTGCGGCATTTATGGTGGCGGTGATCAGCACAGCGTCAATCACCTATAGATGGATTGAAGTTCCAGGGCGACAATGGATGATGTCCTGCCTTAGTCCACGTCTGAGGCCAATCCCCGACGACTCAATGAAGGCCCACTAGCGGGATCCGAAAAGACCATATGGCGCTTCAGGAATCCCCTCTACGGCAAAAAGCACTCGCCACTACATTCCATTCCGCTAACGGAAACAAATTGCTGTGGGATTTTGGTCAACTTTTAGTTTGAAGTGTGCTCCTCGGATGAAGAGTTGACTCCATTCAACTCCTCGTTCGAACGCATCAGCACAATCCGTCTTACGAACTCAGCGAAGAACGCCCGCTAGAATTTCCCTTTCGTCGGGTAGCGCAACGTAATCCCATACTTCTTGACGCCGAGAACTCTCCACAAAAGTGGTTCTATCGAGCGGCCTGCCTAGAATGTCAAATATCAGATACTGCTTCTCTGAAAAAAAGTCGTGAACTTCCTCTGGAACGACATCGTAAGCAGCGTAGGAGCTTTCACCGAATTCGAAGCTAATAATCGGTCTGAACCGCTGAATGCTGACCGCCGCGCCCTTAATGACATTCCATTCCGCGCCTTCCGTGTCAATCTTGATGTAATCCAGCCGTGGCCACTCAGCAATGACGTCATCCAGTCGACGCATTTCCACCGTAATATGCGCCACCCGAGTTTCACTGTCGTAGTGCCGCTCTTTCATGCCTGAATAGGCGAGTGCATCTAGTGCAACACAAAACTCCGTGGTTCCCGCCTCATCCGACAGTGCGTAGGGAACGACGTCAACATGCGAGCCACTATATTCGGACTCCATGCGGCCTTTAAGTTTTGCATATAAATCCGGAAGAGGCTCACAGAGTAGAGCTCTACCTCCAGGTTCAACAATACGCAACATTTCCACTCCGTGGCGGCCTATGTGTGCCCCGACGTCCACTACAAACATACCGGGCACAAGGAAATGTTCGTAAAAACCTTGCAGCTTTACTTCAAAGTCCACGACATCCTCCAGAAGATGTTTCCCGTTATCTAACGTCAACGCAATAAAGGCTCAGGTGCTCCACATTTATGCGCCTGCAAAGACCAAGCCCAAGCGTAGACTTCTCCAACCCATACCACAACCCTTAGACATTAGACGTAATGAATTTGAAATCTTTTATGAAAAATCTGCGCAGCTAGAAATATACCTCCATGCAACCCCTTCAGCTCGCCAGATCCAATATCTGCTGAGCCATCGAGAGATAGCTGTTGCTTTCCGCCCAGCGCTTCGCTTCCTCTGCCAACTCCAACCATTCATTTTCATCGCGAAGAAGCTCAGTAATTGCATCAGCGAATGAGCGGCCATTTCTCGACTTGACCACTTTGGCGACATGTTGAAGCATGGAAAATATCTTCGAACTCGAAATCACAAGCGGCACGCCTGCCGCCAAAGCGACATTAGCCGCAGCACTAGCACCTTCGCTTGAATCAGCATACGGCAATATAACCATGTCGCATTGCGACAACCCGGTAATTATTTTCTCTATATCGATAAACGATGTATCGATTGTGACGGCCTGCCGCAGCCCTTCTTGCTCAATAAGAGAAAGGCATCTCTGGACAAATGGAGATTTCTCTTCACCGGGATATATAGCGTGCCATCCTTTATATCGAAGGCCTGGAAACTCCTTTCTCAGCAATTTAATGGATTCCAGCGCTACATCAATACCCTTATATTCACGGAAGAAGCCAAAACCGCCTATGACTGGGTCGGCATTCGTGCGAGAACGGGAAAGTTTGGCATCGCTACTAGTAAGAACTCGCACCGGAAGAGGGCGGACTATGATATTGCTGATTTTAAGGTTCTCAGCTTCGCGACGACTGTGTACGAAAATTTCAGCCCCGGCTTCTGCTAAAAGAGCTACCTGTCCCTGCTCCAAATGTGCCGCATCGTGGCATTCGATGATGACTGGGATGCTCCGTCTTTTTGCCGCAACCACCATTTTGCTATATTCGCCAACACTCAGAAATCCAGTGTGATGTTGGAGAACAACAATGATGGGACGTACCATATCCAATGCCGACTCAAAAGCTGTGAGATCTACGTAGCTTTCGCGCCACAATTTGTTGTCCCAGCGCCACCCTCGTATCACGGGAAAACGCAAATCCGATGCGACCCCCGTAGGCTCGTGCCCTGTCAATAAATTGCCGAACATCACCACGTTAGCACCAGCGTCTCTCAACGCGTCAGCGAGGTACTGGGTATGTTCGGCAATGCCGCACGCAGTGCCCCATGTGGAAAACATCAGTAAAGGAGACTTATTTCTTTCTCTATGGGTGGCGTAATAGCGCAGCTCCGCACCCAATACCCGAGAGATCACCTCCCAGCTAAATCTTTTCTCCACAAACGCGAGGCTTGCTAGACGTCGTTCAACGCTAATCGGTTCATCGAGTAGCTGCTTGAGCGTACTGCCAAAACTTCCTCGGGTCTCAATGATGATCTCCCCTTTTACCGTGTTCTCGTCCGTGATACCGCGCGCGCCCACTCGAGTTGTTAGAACTGGCAAGCCAGCCGCAAGGAAGTCGAACATCTTAACGTTCGTGCCGGCCCCAGAGAACATCGGATTAATGGCCATATCTGCCGACAAAAGAAGCTCCCACTTCTTTCGCTCATCCACAACGCCCGCGCAAACGATATTTTGCGGCAATGCATAAGATTGTAGATATTCTCCGACGCCACCAATAAGCAGAAAGATCGCTTGCGGAATTTGGGGTGCGAGCTCCTCGACTATGAAGCGCCCTGCTTCGGCATTGGGACCATACTGGCTCCCCATGAATACAACACACATCCGTTTTTGCCTGCCTCGGCCAAAAACGTTTTGCGCCACACCGTCCCTGGCCGAGATCAAACCATCCTTTGAATACTTGATAAAGGTACCGTTGGGTGCAATCCGGAGCTTTTCTCGCTGGACTTCGTAGATGGACGAAAAGAGCTCAACTTCTTCACCAGAACAGCAATAAACGAGATCACTCCTGGCAAGCAAAGATGCTTCTGAATCAGCAACGAGCTCCAATAATTGATTGGATTGCGGTAGGTCGTCATGTAGTGAGACACGCAATACAGATTCGACGTTTTGAGAATCATAGACTACTAAATGGTGAGCCTGGAGGTCACCCGCTAGTGGCGGGTAGCACCAAGGGTGAGAAAATACAACGACGTCGGCTCGTAGCATCTCTCGGCGAGCCGTAGCGAGATAATCTGGCGAAAGCTCAACTTGCAGGGGAAACTCAAGATCGATCATGCTCCTTCCCGCCATACGATCTGCGGTCTCTCTGGCGGCCCGGTAGTGCATCTCACTAAGAGGTACACATATTTCTCTCAGGCTATCGGTCAGCATCTGATCCTTGTGCTTCTCACCAGGCCAGTCATAACTGCCGACGTAAACCGTCTCGATATCAGCACCCAAATCATGGTAGAGGCCCAGCAAGCGCTGTCGCCCCCCACCGACCGCTGGCGTGATAGGCTGCATGTCCAGAACGACAACTTTCAATTTTTCCATTACGCAACCCCGGCAGCTTCCAGCAGACGCTGAGCTACTCGCTCCCAACTCATAGATTGAACCCACCGCAATCCGTTTTGCCCAGCTTGATACAATTCTTCGCGATTGTTGAACAAAGACTCGAAGGCGTCGGTCAACGCATTAGCATTGGGCGCCACAACGAGTCCGCCCTTCACATTGCGAACAATCGAGGCGGCCTCACCTGAATCCTCGCAAGTGATGACGGGTTTGCCGCTGGCAAACGCCTCCAACGTGACGTATCCATAGTCCTCGCGCATTGGCGCAAACGGCACTGCAAGTGCTCCAGCGTACAGTTCTATCAATGTCTCATCTGAAATCCGTCCCAGAAATTCGATGCGCGGATCGCCATTCGCTAGCGCTTTAAGCTCGGTCTCCGCTTCACCTATCCCGGCAATCTTTAGCCTAAGTGGCAATTGTGTACCCTTCAACGCGTTAATAATTAGGTCGACGCGTTTCCAGGCATGTAATCTACCAGGCAAAAAGAGATAGTCCCCTTGTTCTCCCTGCCTGAACGCGCTCTGCCAAAGCGGTGGGTGCAGGACGTCAGACGCAATACCATTCCAGCGCAATAACCGCTTGGAAACTTCTCGTCCGATCGAAAACACCTTCAAGCAGTGAGGCGGAGACAAACCAAGCGTATCCAGCCTATGGATGAGATCGCGCTGATCGATAATCTCGTTAGACGGTTGCACAAACGTTTCCTCGAACATGTCATAGAAAACCCGGATGGTATGAACCAGGTAGCAGACATGCTTCGAGTGTCGAATCATCCACGTGGGAGCCTTGGTGGAAACGACCACGTCGAACTCTTGCAGCTGCAAATCGTAACAACCGAGATAATTACGTTTGATGCGATCAAAATTCGGCTCATCAATGGTGACTGCCACCTCCTCCGCTTCGTAGCCAAGATTGCGGAATGCACTTACCAAGGCTTCATAGAGCCTTTCCGCCCCCCCTTGCTCCCCTGCGCTGCCTCGCGCCGTAACTACCGCGATGCGCACTGTTATTTACCGAGGCGCCTGAGATCAGCATCGACCATCATGGTGATCAGTTCTTCCAACGAAGTCTTCGGCTTCCAATTCAGTTTTGTCATTGCTTTCGCCGGATTGCCTAGCAAGACGTCTACTTCCGCAGGCCTGAAGTAGGCAGGATCGATCACCAGGTAATCATCCATCTTAAGATTCACGTGCCCGAACGCGATGCGGCACATTTCCCTGACCGTATGCGTCTGCCCCGTGGCCACTACGTAATCATCCGGCGTCTCCTGTTGCAGCATAAGCCACATTGCCTCTACGTAGTCGCCTGCAAAACCCCAATCGCGCTTTGCGTCGATATTGCCCAGGCGTAGCTCTTTTTGCAGTCCCAGCTTTATGCGGGCAACGGCATCGGACACCTTTCTCGTGACAAACTCGATGCCACGCAGCGGCGACTCATGATTGAACAAGATGCCGCTGGATGCATGAAGGCTGAAGCTTTCGCGATAGTTCACGGTTGCCCAGTGTGCCATCAATTTAGCCACCCCATAGGGGCTTCGTGGGTAAAACGGGGTTTTCTCATCCTGCCTTTCTGCCTGGATCAGGCCGAACATTTCACTCGTGGAGGCCTGGTAAAAGTGCGCCTTGGGATTCACGATACGCACGGCTTCCAGCACATTAAGTGCCCCCACACCATCCACTTGTGCCGTCAGCAGGGGCTGCCGCCAAGAACTCCCGACAAAGCTCTGGGCGCCGAGGTTATAAACTTCATCTGCTTTTGACAGTTCTACCGCACGAATAAGCGAAGAAAGATCGGTCAAATCACCATCAATGAGCTGGACTTCACGTTCAATTCCCAGCTCACGAAGCCGCCAAAGGGTATCAGTGCTGCGTCGCGGCAAAACACCGTGAACCGCATACCCCTTGCTTAGTAGCAATTGAGCTAGATAAGCCCCGTCCTGCCCCGTGACACCGGTGATCAATGCATTCCTACTGCTAAAGCTCATGGATTATTCCTTGCGTCTTCTAATATGTCTTTGAGAGTCGTTTCAATCGATATCTTTGGCGCCCAGCCCGTATCACGGCGTAACCGATCAGCATTGGCCACCATACGCCGCTGATCGGCCGGACGAAGCCGCGCTGGATCTTGCCGAATTTCTGGCGATACGCCTGCGAGCCTGCACATCCCCTGGATCAAATCCCTGATGCGCCGCTCCTCGCCGGAACCGACCACGTAAATGCGGCCGGTGGTACCTTTTTGCAGAAGCACCATATAAGCGTCAACCACATCTCGCACATCCGTGAAGTCCCTGGTTGTATCAATATCCCCTACATCCAGTACTGAAGCTTGCCGCCCCTCGGCGATCGCCACAATCTGGCGAGCCATGGCGGGAAGCACAAACTGCCGCCCCTGCCCTGGCCCCACGTGATTGAAAGGGCGCGCAATGATCACATCCAATTGGTCCGAGCGATGCCATTGCAAGCACAATTGCTCCGCCGCCAGCTTGCTCACTGCGTACGGATTTCTAGGTTCTGGGAGTCGATCCTCGTTAAGCGGCAGCATGGATTCCGGAACCTGTCCATAGACGTCGCCGGAGCTGACATAGATCAACCTGCCCTGGAATTTGGCTCGCTTCAAAGCCTGTAGCAGATTGAGCGTACCGATGACGTTAATTTCCAGGGTTTCCTTCGGATTTTCGAAAGCCCTGGGTACGAAGCTCTGGGCAGCCAGATGAATCACAGAATCTGGCTTTGTGTCCCGTATCCACTCGGCCACCATCCCTTCGTTACGAATGTCCCAGCCCTTTGGCGGTACTAGCAAGGCCCCTGGCAACTGCAACGCACCACTCTGCGCCATGGCAGCGATGTGGCGGCCAACAAACCCACCAGCCCCTGTTACCAACAGGCGCCCAATGTAGCGAGACTGGATCATGGTTTTTTGGCCATCACGGCGTAATCGGGCGCGACGTTGAATTGCGCCAGCATGAAGTTAACGGACGATGCCCCTGGGATATCTTCGGACAATAAGGGTGGGGCGTTCAATTCTCGCGCAACCGTGAGCCTCTCTACCGACACATCCTGAAACCCGCGAGCCTGCACCATCCATTGCAGCGCAGCAGGCGGAATCGGATTTTTATGCGTGGGATCCAGGTAAAACGTATGCGAGCCCACCCCCAGATTTTCGGGGTTGGGGGTTTCCAACAGAAGCAAACCGCCTGGCATCAACACCCGGCGCGCCTCGTCCAGCAGAATGACAAGTTGCTCAAACGGCAGGTGTTCGACCAGGTGCATCGAGGTTATGGCGCCTACAGAAGAGTCCGGCATGGCGCTTAATATGCCGATGGCATCTCCTTCCGCAACGTCCAGGCCGTTTCCGCGACAGATCTCCACAAATATGCGATTGAGATCGATACCGCGTCCCGCCAGGCCGTGCTCCCGCAGCAACTCCAGCCATTCGCCACGCCCGCACCCAATATCCAGAACCGGAGCTTCTCGGGTGCCCGCCATCGCACCGCGCACCATCTCAATGTACGGCTCAACTCTTTGACGCACGAGATCACGCCCCCCTCTGAAGTGGTCTTCGAAAGCCACGTAAAAGGGGTCCAGATCGACGACGTGATGTTGCGGCTCGTGTTGTGGCTCGACCTTGGCCGAGCTGCTCAATTCAGTAAAACGTTGCTCGACATCCGATTTGTTCTCGATGAGTTGCGCCGCCAGCGACTTCAGCTCAGCACTTATAGCGTCGAGCGGTTGCGGGACGCTCATGTTCGCCAATGTATGAATAATTTGCTCAACGCGCCGCTGTGCCCCCAATAACGCGCTGCTTCGTTCATGCAACGCCGCTGTGCCCGACTCGTATTCCGCTTTGACGCGCGTCAGCTTCAGCTCCGCCTGCTCCTGCATACGCCTGAGCTGACCAGCCAGTTGCTCAACTTGAGCTCGCAACCTCTCTTGCTTACTTCTTATCCACTCGATACCACTAAGGTCCACCCCAGCAAGCAGTGAATCGATATTTGTCACCTTTGACTGCATCGAACTTACAGCTGTGTCAAGGCTTGCCAGTTGCGTAGCTACCTCCCGAACGCTCGGCTCGATCTGGTGTTTGATCTCTTCTCGACTGGAGAACGTGGCAAGCCTGCCATCAAGATCATTGCGCCAATCATTGAGGGCGCTCGACACGCAATTGAGCGTTTCTCCCAGCATGCGGATCTCATGTTCATGCCGTGCTGCCTCCAGAGAGTAACGGTGCTCTGCGTGACCAAGTTTGACCAGCGCATGCAACCAACGAAGAATAGGTCCAACAAACCGCAGTCTCTCCCACTTACGCAAAGTATAAGGAACAAGTAACCCGTCAACGTGGACGCCCCGTGCAACCCCTTCACGAGACCAACGGATCTCCCCCAGGATCTCAATCTTGGAAATAAGCCCGTCGCGCAAGTGCGTCAAGTAACGTTCCACTTCTCCTTGACTGGGATCCCGCCTTAGCAGAATTCGGAAAACTGTCGATACGAAATCGATATCCGAAAATGCCAAGAACTCGCCAAGGACGTATTCGCGCTTAGCCGCCAATTTAGGGACTGCAGTCTGCCACCGTGGAAACATCGTGGTTTCCTCCACAGGGTTCTTGATTGCCGCGCCTTCACCCACCCCAGCTCGACGTCTAGCTACTTCAGCGCGGACACGGCGCATGATCTCTGATGTCGGCAATCGGCCTGCAGTGACGTCCTGCGGAGATTGTTGCGGCACCGACTGATCGTTATCAAGCTCATGCCTGATCTGCTCCATCAGCTGCTCAAGATCGATATGGTCGTATTTGCTCATGTTTCACTTCCGGACAGGGAATGCTGTAGAGGAGCACAGATTTCTTTCAACTTTTCTGCACTTTCGCTCCACGTACTCCAATGATGGCTGACGTCATTGATCACGTTTGTGTTGCTAAGCCATGTTAGCAACGTACACATCAGCGCATCGTGCTCTGATCCGGAGAAAAAAACAGCAGAATCTCCCGCTATCTCTCTGAAAACAGGCAGATCCCTGAGAAGCAACGCCAAGCCATAGCGCCCCGCCTCTGCGATCGGAAGACCGTAACCTTCGCCAAACGAAGGAGCCAAGAGAGCGTCACAATCGCTGTAAAGACTGATAAGAGCTCTATCGTCAGGGCGATCTATCCAGTGAAGCCTGTGGCCTGCTTCCGGATGATTGGTTATACGCTCAACTAAATCGTCAACTTTCCAGCCCACTCTTCCGGCGATGACCCATTCCACAGAGGCGCCTTGCCGCCAAAGTTCTTCGAACGCCGCAAGTGCTTGCGCGTGTCCCTTACGCGGTTCAATCGTTCCGACAGTAAGCACGCGTTTAACCCCATCCGGCTTCGGAGACAACGGAGAGCGAACAACAGGCACCGGAATAAAATCAGCACCCAGCGGCATTACTCGTATATCCAGACTCGACGCATCCAGGCCCCGCTCCGTCATGACCTTCGAAACTGCCAGAGCCGTGCATTGCGAAATACATATAAGTTGATGGGCCGAAGCGGCTGCCACGCGCAGCCATGCTTCGAACGCTTCGGATACGCCATCGGGAAACCATGCCGGATGGCTGATAGGTAAGGTGTCGTGCATCATCAAGGAGATGGGAACGCCTCGCTCCTTCAGCGCACCGAGTGCCTTTCCAAGTAATAAGGCGTGTTGGCGGCAAAAATCCAGTCCAATGAAACGATCACCCTGGCTTGGGTTAATCGGCTCATCGATAGCCCACTCCTCAACGAACATACCAAGGAACGAGCACAAAAATGCATTTGCTTCTACGTAGATTCCGCGTGGGTCGAGCTTTACCGGCTGAATTCTCACGTTCTCTGGAGGTGCCAGGATTAATTCGCCGAGTATGCGCCTTGTCACTCTTTCTACGCCGGCGCCCAGGTCCTCACGGGCAAGCTCAGTAACGTCAATAAACCAGCGGGCTCGCTGGTCTCCAGCAAGCACCCGAACGGAATTCATCCATAGGGGAAAGGATTGGGAGCGGTGCGCATTTACACCCTCACCACTTGATAACAAAGGGCCATCAATCTGCTCTCGTCGCGGAAAAATTCCGCGCAAACGGCGAAGCGGCGCCGTCACGCGCCAGCTTAAACTCTGACGCATTCCCTCAATCTGCTGGCGTAATGCATCAGCACGCGCCGCCTGCTCCACCAGGCTTAGCCACAGCCTGCGCTCATCCAGAACGGAGGTTGCCGCCTTTTTGCAGTCACCAGTGAGCATCGAATATCCTCCTGACCGGATAGCCCGATTGATTGCTCAATCTATGCCCCTATCAGACACGTTCGATCCAGGCCTCAAAATTTCCATGCGTGGCGGAATCCAGGCTGACCCGACGAATGTTGGATGTGCAACGTTGGTCACCGTAAAGACCAGAGCCAAGTCACGCCATTGATAGTTTTTTATCAAATGGGTTTCAGCATCCGTGAGTGCCACAGATATGGAATAACTTCCGGGCCCAAGGTTTGCGGGGAAGTGAGCAAGCACTTCCACGTCCTCACCCGCCGACAGCCCATGAAATACGTGATCTGTGTAGTGCGTGTTAGTGCCGAATATTTTTTGCCCGAGCCGATCACGTATCAGATAGCCGAAGACCAAGCGCTTAATCGGATCATGCGCCCTGATTTTTGCACGAAGCGTAATGGGTTGCCCCACACCGACGTATTCGACAGATCGACCTTCATCATCAAGCAATGCCAAAGCTTCAATGCTCGCCTCGCCCGTGCCGGACTCAGTCGCCACAGCTCCTTGCGTAGTACGGGCCGTACGTATCTTGCTGTTTTCCTT
>Ga0209672_100298_pt1 | contig 34360 bp, 26 predicted proteins | sample AraplaCol_mMS_r2_FD_184273 | JGI IMG/M metagenome (GOLD analysis project Ga0209672, IMG submission 184273) | Arabidopsis root microbial communities from North Carolina, USA - plate scrape CL_Col_mMS_r2 (SPAdes) (version 2) | ecosystem: Host-associated > Plants > Roots > Endosphere | place: USA...
GAGCCCGCGTCCGTTTTTGCAAGCGTTGGCGAACGAACCGGTCGACTGGCGGTACGTCGACTTGACGCTCGTCGACGATCGCTGGGTGCCCGAGACCGACTCGGCGAGCAATGCTCGACTCGTACGCGAAACGCTGCTGCAACCGGGTGCCGGTACGGCCGACGCGCGCTTTTTGCCGCTCGTCGATACGGCCGCGACGCTCGAAGCAAACGTTGCCGCGCTCAACGCCGATGCGCTGCGCTCGCTGCCGAACGTCGCGGTGCTGGGCATGGGCGAAGACGGGCACACAGCGTCGCTGTTCGCCGACGCCCCCGAATGGACTCGGATCACCGCACCCGACGCCGAACGCTTCGTCGCCGTGCATCCCCAGGCAGCCCCGCATGCGCGCGTGAGTTTTTCGCTCGCCGCACTCAAGCGGATCGAGCGGCTTTATCTACTGATTGCGGGCACCTCGAAGCTCGACGTGCTCAAGGCGGCCTCATCGGCCGCCCAGGAAAACGCCATCTCGAAGCTGGCAAACGACAAGGGAGTCAGACTCGATGTCTACTGGTGTGCAAACTAAATCAATCGCCATTCCGGGCGCCCGTCAGCACGCCGACGGTCCGAGACTGCTCGCCGATATCGGCGGCACCAACGCGCGCTTCGCGCTCGAAACGGGCCCCGGGGAGATCACGCAGATTCGCGTGTATCCCTGCGCCGAGTATCCGAGCGTGGAGGACGTGCTCAAGCAATATCTGTTGGATACGAAGGTCGCCCATGTGAATCATGCGGCGATCGCGATCGCAAATCCGGTAGACGGCGATCAGGTCAGCATGACCAATCACAACTGGACGTTTTCGATCGAGGCCACGCGTCGCGCGCTCGGCTTCGACACGTTGCTCGTCGTCAACGACTTCACGGCGCTTGCGATGGCGCTGCCCGGGCTGACCGATGCGCAGCGCGTGCAGATAGGCGGCGGCGCGCGCCGCCAAAACAGCGTGATCGGCCTGCTCGGCCCGGGCACGGGTCTCGGCGTATCGGGCCTGATCCCCGCCGACGACCGCTGGATCGCGCTGGGCAGCGAAGGCGGTCATGCGAGCTTCGCGCCGTCCGACGAGCGCGAGGACATCGTGCTGCACTACGCGCGCAAAAAGTGGTCGCACGTGTCGTTCGAACGCGTCGCGGCGGGCCCCGGTATCGAACTCATCTATCGGGCGCTGGCCGCGCGCGACAAGAAGCGCATCGCAACGACACTCGATCCGGCCGACGTCGTGAGCCGCGCGCTCGAGGGCGAGCCGCTCGCCGTCGAATCGGTCGATTGCTTTTGCGGCATTCTCGGCACGTTCGCCGGCAATATCGCGGTGACGCTGGGCGCGCTCGGCGGCATCTATATTGGCGGCGGCGTCGTATTGAAGCTCGGCGAGTTCTTCGCGCGCTCGCCGTTCAGGCAGCGCTTCGAAGCGAAGGGACGCTTCGAGCCGTATCTGGCCAACGTGCCGACCTACGTCATTACGGCCGAGTATCCGGCGTTTCTCGGCGTGTCGGCCATTCTTGCGGAGCAGCTCTCGAACCGCACGGGAGGCGGCTCGTCGGCGGTCTTCGAACGCATTCGTCAGATGCGCGACGCGTTGACGCCGGCCGAGCGGCGCGTAGCCGATCTCGCCTTGAACCATCCGCGCTCGATCATCAGCGATCCGATCGTCGACATCGCCCGCAAAGCCGATGTCAGCCAACCGACCGTGATCCGCTTTTGCCGCTCGCTCGGCTGCCAGGGTCTGTCCGACTTCAAGCTCAAGCTCGCCACGGGCTTGACCGGAACGATTCCCGTCAGTCACAGCCAGGTCCACCTCGGCGATACGGCGACCGATTTCGGAGCAAAAGTGCTCGACAACACGGTCTCTGCGATCCTGCAACTGCGCGAGCACCTCAACTTCGAGCATGTCGAGCGGGCGATCGATATGCTCAACAGCGCGCGGCGCATCGAGTTCTACGGGCTCGGCAATTCGAACATCGTCGCCCAGGACGCGCATTACAAGTTCTTCCGGTTCGGCATTCCGACCATCGCCTACGGCGATCTCTATATGCAGGCCGCCTCGGCCGCCCTGCTCGGCAAGGGCGACGTCATCGTGGCCGTGTCGAAGTCGGGCCGGGCGCCGGAGTTGCTGCGCGTGCTCGACGTTGCCATGCAGGCAGGCGCGCAGGTGATTGCCATTACGTCGAGCAATACCCCGCTTGCCAAGCGGGCCACGGTAGCGCTCGAGACCGATCACATCGAAATTCGCGAATCGCAGCTCTCGATGATTTCGCGCATTCTCCACCTTGTGATGATCGACATTCTGGCGGTGGGCGTCGCGATCCGACGCGCGGTGCCGAGCCCGGAGGTTACCGAAGCCGTTGCCAAGGCGCGCTCGGCGAGCACCGACGATGCCGCGGCGGTGCTCGACTGGCTCAGCCACGGGGCGGCCTCATCTGCTACCGACTGACGCACCGCTTGGCGAAAACCCTCATCGGAGCCGCAGGTTAGCGCTGCTACACTCGACCGGCCGGGGACTGTTGCGATTCGCCGGCTTTATTCCAAAAGCCCGTTCCGGTCCGCCGGTCCGGGCTTTTTTTTCGCTCCCCTGAGGGCCCACAGCGTCCCCATTTCGGTGCGGCGCGCGGGTACGGTCGCCCCAACGTGGGGCGCTGCCGCGATTTCTTCGTCTGTTTTTCCCCACGCAGGCGCAACAATTCTGACACACGATATGTGGCGCCGCGGCAACGCCATGGCGCATATTTAAGCAACCGCTTTCACTGAAACGCACGGCTGGCGTGGTTGTGGAAAAAGGCTTTGCTGAAATAGTCCGTTTCAAAAATTGCAATGACGAGAGGCAACTAGTGTTTCCACTAATAAGGGGCTGATTTCGACATGCCTAGTATCCGGACGACTACCTGGACCCGCGGCGGGGATCCGGCGTGTTCAAAAGATGCGCTAGTCCGCTGCACTCACCACCCCGGGTGCTCAACTTGCAGTTCAACGTCTCGGAGACCGTTTAATGAAAAAATCGCTTATCGCCCTCGCAGTGACGAGCGCCATGGCAGCACCGGCGTTCGCGCAGAACAGCGTCACGCTTTACGGCATTATCGACCTGGGTATCAGCTACGTTAACAACACTAGCGGTCATTCGCAGTGGCAAGAACAAAGCGGTATCTTGCAAGGCAGCCGCTTTGGCTTGAAGGGCGCTGAAGACCTGGGCGGCGGCACGAAGGCCATTTTCCAATTGGAAAACGGCTTCAACGCGGCAAACGGCAAGCTGGCTCAGCATAGCCGTATGTTCGGCCGTCAAGCCTACGTCGGTCTGACGAACGATCAGTACGGTACGCTGACTCTCGGCCGTCAATATGACCCGGTGGTCGACATGGTTCAGTCGACGACGTTCAACGGTCAGTGGGGTGCATTCTTCTCGCACCCTGCCGATATCGACAACACCGATAACGGCTTCCGTATCAACAATGCGGTGAAGTATGTCTCGCCGAAGTTTGCGGGCTTGCAAGCTGAAGCCCTGTACGCATTCGGCGGCGTGGCTGGCCAGTTCGGTCAAAACAGCACGATCGGCGGCGCATTGAGCTACTCGGCTGGTCCTCTGTATGTTGGCGCGGGCTACTTCTACGCGCGCAACCCCGGCGTACAGTTTGACGACGGCAACTTCAACGCGAACCAGGCACCGGCCGCCGTCAATCCGACGACGGGCATCTGGGGTCTCGTCGGCATGCCTCGCAACATGCAGGTCGCCAGCCTCGGCGCGACCTACACGATGGGACCGGCGCTCTTCGGCGGCAACTTCTCGGACGTACGGTTTGACGACGCGAATGGCGTGGGCGGCAACAAAGTGCGGTTCGACAGCGCTGAGCTGTGGGGCCAGTACAGCCTGACGCCGGCGACGACGCTCGGCGCCGGCTACACGTTCACGTTCGGTAAGGTCGATGCAACGGATCAGAAGCCGAAGTATGGTCAGTTCAACCTCGTTGCCGACTATCGTCTGTCGAAGCGTACGGATGTCTACGCGATGGGTGTCTACCAGCACGCGATGAGTGGTGGCGTGACGGCTGACATTTACGCGGCGGAATTCTCGGGCGCCAGCACGACGAAGAACCAGGTCGCAGCACGCGTCGGTATCCGTCACAAGTTCTAAGCAAGAAGTAGAACCCGCTTGACCGCGGGATGGCAGTTCGCTCGAAAGGCGCCGATTCGTCGGCGCCTTTTTTTATCCATGCTTACTCGGGCCCCATCAGCGGTCGATGGCGGTTTGCGCTCTAGCGCTTACTCCCCTCTACGTCGATGCCAGCGGATCACCAACGTGCGGCCTGCGAAACACATCGCCCCACTTCCCGCGATGGTGATGCCCATGCCGCTCGGCGTACCGTTTTGCAGCACACCCACGACGAAGCTCGCCAGCGCGCCCAGTGCTAGCTGCGCGGCGCCGAAAACAGCGGCAGCGGCGCCCGCGTTGCGCGGATAGCGGTGCATGAGATCCGTCGTGCAGTTCGCGGTGAGCACGCCGACGACGCCCACGACGAAAAACAAACCCGCGACGATGGACCACAAGCCGCCGAACCCGGTGAGACAGGCCAGCGCAACGAACAACGAGGCGCCGCTACTCACGAGCGATGCGCCCGCAACGAGCCGCAGCGTGCCGAACCGACCGATCAAGCGTGCATTGAGATAGTTGCCGAGCATGATGCCGACGATATTCAGGCCGAAAAACAACCCATAGTGCTGCGGCGTGACATGGAAGTACTCGATGTAGACGAACGGTGTGGCCGTGATGTACGCGAACATCGACGCGAATGCCATGCCGCCGCACAGCAGATGGCCGATCGCCACGGGATCGACGAGTAGCCGCCCATAAATGGCGAACGAATGCCAGAGCGCCGCGCCGGCGCGCTTGTCGGCCGGCCATGATTCGCGCACGCGCAGGAAGGCCAGCACCGAACAGAGTGCGCCGAAAGCCGACAGCACGATGAAGATCGCACGCCAGCCGCCGAGCAGCAGCAGTTGCCCGCCGATGAGCGGCGCCAGCAGCGGCCCTACCCCCGTCACGATCGCGATCATCGAAAGCACGCGCGCCGCATCATGCGGCGCATGGACGTCGCGCGCGATCGCACGCGCCATGACCGAGGCGGCGCCGGCGCCCAACGCCTGGATGAAGCGCATCCCGACGAGCAGATCGATCGACCCCGAGCTTGCACAGGCAATGCTTGCGAGGAGAAAGAGCCCGATCCCCCCGAGCATGATCGGACGCCGGCCGAAGCGGTCCGACAGCGGACCGTAGATCAACATTCCAACCGAAAAACCCAGCATGAAGCTCGTGAGCGTGCCTTGCGCGGCCGCGTCGGCCACGCCGAACGCGCGGGCGATCGAAGGCAGGCTCGGCAGATACATATCGACCGCGATGGGCCCGCAGGCCGCGAGCGCGCCCAATAACACAATGAGACGCAGATCCGGCTGGCGTTTGTCGGTTTCGGTCATTGAATGGACTGGCAGGTGGAAGACGGCCGCGGCGCGATGATGGCACACCACGGGCGGAGCGCTGCAGGGATGGAAGCTGAGGCTGAGCGCCCAAAGCGCAGATTTTACGCAATGCGAGAGGTCAACGCCCGGTCAGCGCCGCTCCGGTACAATCCGAGGCATCGTAGGGCCGTTTTCTGCCGTGGCGCCCGGTTGAACGGGTGTCGCCTCGGCCCGATCCCTCATCGCAGCAGCCCTCAGTCCATGTCCAGCAATCAAGCTCTGTTCGAACGCGCTCAGCGCGTCATTCCCGGCGGCGTGAATTCGCCCGTGCGGGCGTTCCGTTCGGTTGGCGGCACGCCGCGCTTCATCGCCCGTGCCCAAGGCCCTTACTTCTGGGATGCCGAGGGAACCCGCTACATCGACTACATCGGTTCGTGGGGACCGATGATTCTCGGCCATGTGCATCCCGAGGTGCTCGAAGCCGTTCAGCGCGTGCTGGTCGATGGCTTCTCGTTCGGCGCACCGACCGAAGCCGAAATCGAAATTGCGGAGGAAATCCGCAAGCTCGTGCCGTCGATGGAGCAACTGCGGTTCGTGTCGAGCGGTACTGAAGCCACGATGAGCGCCCTGCGGCTCGCGCGCGGATTCACGAACCGCAGCCGCATCGTCAAATTCGAAGGTTGCTATCACGGGCATGCGGACAGCCTGCTCGTCAAAGCCGGCTCGGGGCTGCTCACGTTCGGCAATCCCACTTCCGCCGGTGTACCGCCCGACATTGCCAAACATACGACGGTGCTCGAGTACAACAACAGCGATGCGCTCGAAGCGGCTTTCGCGGCATTCGGCCGCGAGATTGCGGCCGTCATCGTCGAACCTGTGGCCGGCAACATGAATCTCGTGCGCGGCAACCCAGCCTTTTTGCAGACGCTGCGGCGGCTTTGCACCGAATCCGGTGCCGTGCTGATCTTCGACGAGGTGATGTGCGGCTTTCGCGTCGCGCTGGGAGGCGCGCAGGCGCTTTACGGTATCGAGCCCGATCTCACTTGCCTCGGCAAGGTCATCGGTGGCGGCATGCCCGCCGCCGCGTTTGGCGGCCGCCGCGACATCATGGCGCACTTGGCGCCCGAAGGCACCGTCTATCAGGCCGGCACGCTATCGGGCAACCCGATCGCCGTCGCAGCGGGCATGAAGACGCTGCAACTGATTCAGGCACCCGGCTTCTACGAACGCCTCAGTGCACAGACCGCGCGCCTCGCCAACGGATTGGCCGCAGCGGCCCGCGCGGCCGGCGTGGCGTTCAGCGCCGATGCGCTCGGCGGCATGTTCGGCATCTACTTCAACCCGCAGGTGCCGGCGAGCTTTGCCGATGTCTCGCGCAGCGACATTGGCGCGTTCAACGCGTTCTTTCATCGGATGCTCGACGCCGGCGTCCATTTCGCGCCGTCCGCGTATGAAGCAGGGTTCGTGTCGATGGCGCACGACGATGCCGTCATCGACGCAACGCTCGACGCGGCGCGCGGGGCATTTGTCGCGCTTGCGGCGTAACGCCGAGAAGCCACCGAGCAGCCGACGATGTTTTCCGACACGGACTTCGCCCATATGCAGCGTGCCCTTGCGCTCGCTGCGCGGGGGCTTTACACGACCTCACCGAACCCGCGGGTCGGCTGCGTGCTCGTCAAGCACGGACAAGTTATCGGCGAGGGCTTCACGCAGCCGGCCGGCCAGGACCACGCCGAAGTGCAGGCGCTCAAGGACGCGCGCCGGCGCGGCAACGATCCGCAAGGCGCAACGGCCTATGTGACGCTGGAACCTTGCAGCCACTTCGGACGCACGCCGCCATGCGCTCATGCGCTCATCGACGCGCGCGTGGCACGCGTGATCGCAGCGATGGAGGACCCGAATCCACAGGTCTCGGGCCGCGGTCTCACGATGCTGCGCGATGCGGGTATCGACGTTCGCTGCGGGTTGCTGGCTCACGAAGCGCAGGAACTGAACATCGGCTTCGTATCGCGCATGACGCGCGCGCGGCCCTGGGTCCGAATGAAGATCGCGGCGTCGCTTGACGGTCGTACCGCGCTGCCGTCCGGCGAGAGTCAGTGGATCACCGGACCAAGCGCCCGCGCCGATGGTCATGCCTGGCGTGCGCGCGCCTGCGCGATTCTGACCGGCGTCGGCACCGTGCGGGAAGACAATCCGCACTTGACGGTGCGCGCGATCGAGACGCCGCGCCAGCCGCAGCGCGTGCTCATCGACAGCCGTCTCGATGCGCCGCTCGATGCACACATTTTCGAGGGCGTGCCGCCGCTCGTATTCTGCGCGCGCATCGACGCGAACAATGCCGCGCAAGCCGAGGCGCTCGCGGCGCGAGGGGTCGAAGTCGTCGCGCTTGCGAATGCGCACGGCAAGGTCGATCTCGCGGCCATGCTGAAGGAGCTGGGCCGGCGCGGTATCAACGAGCTGCACGTCGAAGCCGGGCATAAGCTGAACGGGTCGCTGCTGCGCGAAAGCTGTGTCGACGAGCTGCTGGTCTATCTCGCGCCGAGCCTGCTCGGCTCCAATTCAGCGGGCATGTTCGCGCTTGCCGCGCCCGAAACGCTCGATACGCGCACGCGGCTCGTGTTTCGCAGCATCGAGCGGGTCGGCGACGATCTGCGTGTGCTGGCGCGCATTGCACAAGCCGAGCCGGCCTCGCCCACGCCGTCTCCCACACCTTCTTCATTCTGATCTACGAGGCACAGACACGATGTTTACGGGAATCGTCGCGGCGCTCGGCCGCATCGAGACAGTCGAGCCGCTCGGCGCCACAGCCGACGCCGGTGTGCGTCTCACCGTACGCGCCGGGGCGCTTGATCTGACGGACGTCGCCATCGGCGACAGCATCGCGATCCAGGGCGCCTGCATGACGGTCATTGCCAAGACGGGCGAAACGTTCGACGTCGACGTCTCGCGCGAAAGCCTCAATTGCACGGTCGGGCTGAGCGAGGCCGGGAAAGAGGTCAACCTCGAAAAGGCGCTCACCGCGCATGAGCGGCTGGGCGGACATATCGTCTCGGGGCATGTGGACGGCCTCGGGACCGTCACGCGGTTTGCGCCTGTGGGCGAATCGCATGAGTTGCGTGTGCTGGCGCCGCGTGAGATTGGGCGTTACCTGGCTTATAAAGGCTCGGTGACGGTCAATGGTGTGAGCCTTACGGTGAACAGCGTCGTCGATCAGGATGATGGGTGCGAGTTTTCGATCAATCTGATTCCCCATACCGTCGAAGTCACGACGCTCAAGCATCTTTCGGCGGGGAGCCGGGTCAATCTCGAGGTTGATTTGATTGCGCGGTATGTGGAAAGGATGTTGTCGACGTCGTCCCCTACGAAACTCGTATAATTTGTTGAGTCAGGCGGAGGCGTCGGCCAAAAAGCCTGTTTGCTGCCGTTTCGCTGCACCAGCCCTGCTGCCTGAAACAGCAGCGGCCAAGAAAATGCCTTGAGCCGACCGGTGCCCGGGTCAGGGTCACCGCCTGCCGACCGATAGAAATCCCTCGCCTGCTAGCATCGGTTTACCCGACGCTCCGCGGCCGGAATCACTCCGCTAGCGCAACTTCGTCAAGCGCGCCAGCAGCAACGATTTCCATGGTCCCAACAGCGTCGGCCGGATCAAACTTCAAATGTTCGGCAAGTTGGCGATCATGGACGGCATAAGTCAGATCCGCGCGCACCCAGCGCCACGCTGTCATTCGGCCAGCGCCCGCAGAATATCGCGTCGTGCATGATCTCTTCCCCAGCTTCATCTCGCGTTCAAAATCCGGGTTGTACGGCGTAATCCGGTAGCGCATTCTCGCGCCTCGGTCTGTCGACGCTCGTTCGCTCCCTGATAAAATGCGGCCTGATCCGGTTTTGTACACATAAATCGAGCGCGACGAAATCAAAGCAAGGAATCGGCAATGAACATCACCAAGCTTGGACGCGGCCTGGCAAGCGCGATTGCATTTGTCCTGGGGCTTGGCGCATGCGCGTCGGACCCGCCGCAGGCCGCGTTGCCGTCAATCACCGTGTCGCAATCGGGGCCGTGCTGCGGCCCGGTTACCGCTGCCGGCCGGCACCTGCTGCAAGTGATCGTTGACTCGGACGTGGAGCATCTTTGGTTGTACCAGCGTCATATCGACTGGAAGACCGGCATACCGGACATGCCCGAAGAATGGCACGGACGCGACAGCGAGACGCACTGCAGCGCCTACATTGCTGGCATGTCGGTCCGACTCGGAGTCTATCTGATGCGGCCGCCGCGACACGGGTTGAACCTGCTTGCAAACGCACAAGGCGAATGGCTCGACAGTTCCGCCGGGCGGCGCGCCGGTTGGCACCGGGTCGAATCTCTTGAGCAGGTCCAGTATCTCGCCAATCAAGGCTGGTTTGTCGTTGGCGTGTACGTCAACCCCGATCCCAAACAGGGTGGCCACATCGTGATAGTTCGGCCGTCTGATACCGCAACGGTCGATCGCTTGAAGGCGCATGGCCCGCAAGTGGCCGAAGCAAGCTATCACAACCACATCAACTGGTCGGCCAAAGGTTCGTTCGCCAGGGAGCACTATGCGGACGTACACTACTACGCCCACGATGTACCAGGTACTATTGCCCCCCGTCTCTGAAGAACGTTCGGCGGCTCGACTATCCTCTCGCACCGTCCATTGCCGTCTCTTGGTACAAGAGAACCTAAGTGACGGCATTTCTGACGGTATACGCAAGCACCTCTGAATCGCCCGTCCTGATCAAACGCCCCCAGGCGCCGGCCCCCGCCGGGCAAGAAATCGATCCAGCTGCGCAGCGAATGCCTTGCTATCGGATGGGGCGTAGGCCGTCGGGCCGCCTGTCGCGACACCTGAGCCGCGGAGCTGATCCATCACGTCTCGCATGGTCAGATACTCCTGGATGTTCTCGCGGGAGAACCAATTTCCCCGCGGATCGAGGACATACGCTGCCTTATCCAACGCCGCCGCTGCAAGCGGTATATCGGCAGTAACGACGAGATCGCCAGGCTCAACCAGCTCAACGATTCGATTGTCCGCGGCGTCGAACCCCGCTGGCACTTGCAGCGCTTTGATAAAGGGGGAAGGCGGCGTGCGTAGATACTGATTCGCCACCAGCGTCACGCACACCTTGGTACGCCGCGCAGCCCGAAAAAGAATGTCCTTGACGACAACGGGACAGGCATCTGCATCAACCAGCACTTGCATCTCTGCGCTTCCAATGGAACGAGGTGGCCGTCATCTTACCGTCTGCATTAGAAGGTTCGATGTTTTTGCGGGTCGTGATTTCAGTTCTGCCATTGCGCTAACAGCCAGCAAACGCATTCAACGGTACGTCGACTTGGACGACTGTAGCTTGGTCAGCCCACCGCGAGCGAGCCGAAACCACCCTCGCGTACCCTGCATCACCACGTCATCGCCTTGCCAAAAGACGCGCTTGACAGTCATGCGCCTATTCGCGCGCAGCACAAGCGGCGGGTGAGCGCGGAAGTCGTACAGCACAGGGCCGGCATCGGTCTGCACGAGTGTCCGCGTGACGGTGCCATTCCTATCGTCGATGTCATCGAAATGTGTCAGGACGTTTGCCTCGAAGCGATCGAAAACCTGGCCGTCAAGCGTGCCTGCGAAATTGCGGTCGCGCTGCACGAACTCCAACTTCCCCGAGCGGGTAGCCAGCGGGCCACGCGCATTGCTTTGCGCATGAGCGCAGATCGTGAAGACGATCGCCGCAAAAAGTACTAGTAGGAATCGCTTCATATGGCCTTTGCGATTGAGCTGTGTCGAATATTTCTCGATCGTAACGCTATCTCGGAGCGACGCCATTTTCGGGATAGATACTGTGGTTTCCCGGCATCGCAGACGATCGCGTTTATGTGGGCTATGATGCGATCCTCCGCCGCCCATTCAGACCGATGCCATCCGCCGCAGACCCTTACGTTCTCGTGGATACGCGACACGGGACCATGCTCGCCAACCGCTTCGATGAATACGTCGGTCAAGCGTTGATTCAATATGGCGAGTACGCCGAGCTGGAAACGCAACTGCTGTTGCAATGCATCGACCGGCCAGGCACCGTCGTAGAAGTCGGCGCCAATATCGGCAGCCAAACGGTACCGCTCGCAAAAGCCGCCAAAGCAGCCGGTGCGGACGTCATGGCATTCGAGCCGCAGCCGTTCGTGTTCCAGAATCTCTGTGCGAATCTCGCGCTAAATGCCACGGACAATGTGTTCGCTTGGCCTTTCGCGTGCGCAGCACATGACGGAACGGTCTGGTTCCCTTACCCGGATTACCGCAGCGCAGGTAACTTCGGCGCCGTATCGGCTCGCACCCAACCATTGGACAATGGCATCGAGGTGCCGTGCATACGGCTCGACGATATGACTCGCGGGCAAACGGTCCGCCTCCTCAAGGTGGACGTTGAAGGGTTCGAGCTACAAGTCCTGCAAGGTGCCGAGGGGATTCTCGCGAACCACCGTCCGCTGTTGTATGTCGAGAACGATCGGGTCGCCCACTCTCGCAGGCTTATCGAATTCTTGTGGGCACACGGTTACCGACTGTGGTGGCATATCAGCCCCCTATTCAATCCACAAAATTTCCGGGCTAATACGGAAAACCGCTATCCGCAAGTTTGCTCCTTCAACATGCTGGGCGTCCCGCGCGAGTCGAGCCTGGTGCTTCGCGACTTCGTGGAAATCGTCGATGCGACCGCTCATCCGTTGGCAAGGCCCGAGCCTTGACGGGTCTCCGGCAGCATGCACATCGCGCACGCCGTGTTTCGTACACCGCGGCTCGAATGCCATCGAGGCCCAATCCAGAAAAGCGACGTTGTCAATTGGTGTTTTTTGGCCAAGGCAGCGCGTCGCCGCACTGGTCGTATAGGGCGGCGCATTCTCCTACTCGATACGCATCGTTTTTCATCGCCGTGGCAATGATCGCTCAACCGAACCGAACGCCCGCCAGATAAGGCGTTGGTGAATATTTGCATAAAGCCGCGCAAATAGTTTTGCCTGTAGCGCAATTGAAAGGATCAAGCGATCGATTGGCATGTTGCCGCTTTCTCTCGTCATGCTGCACGGGACACCAGACCACACACTTAACAATCGACATTGAATTTCGCGATTCGTCTGAATAGTATCTGGAAAGTTGCAAACCCTTACACGATCGCCGCTCGAACATTTTTTGATCGGGGTATCCATGGATCGCAAGAACGTGCCGCAGAGACAACGCGCAATCGTTGCAGCCCTTGCCGGTGCGCTCACCGGCGTCGCGCCCCTGGTCGCAAGAGCCGACTGCGGAATCAACGGAACGATCAGCTCCAACACCACGGAAATCGGCTGGTCCTCGGGCAACTGCACGATCGCCCCGAACATCATCCTCTCCAACTTCAACACTGCGACCGCCTTGCTGGCGGTCGGTTCGTCGCTGGGCACGCTCACCAACAACGGTACCATCGCGGGCATCACGTACGGGATGGTCAATGCCGGAACCATCAGCGTACTGACCAACAACAGTGCCGGCCAGTTTGTCGGCGGCAGCTCAGGCATCAGGACCAGCGGCTCGATCAACACGTTCACCAACAACGGGCTCATCGGCTCGACCAATATCGCGGGCACCATCGCCGCCGGCCTCAACAACACCGGCACGATCGGGACGCTGACCAATACGGCAACCGGCACCATCACCGGCGCCGGACGGGGCATCTTCAATAGCGGCACGATCGGCACCGTGAACAACATGGGCCTGCTCGCCGGCAGCGGCACGGTCAGCGGCAGCATATTCGGCATCGATAACAACGCCGGCAGCATCGGCACGATCTTGAACAGCGGCACCATCAAAGGTTCCACGTACACCGGAACGATCGTCGGCTATGGTGTTCTTGGCGAAAACTCAGGCACCATCGGCACGCTGAACAACAGCGGCACCATCACCAACGAACTGGGTGTTCTCATCCGCAGCGGCGCCAGTCTCGGCACGCTGACCAACACCGGGATGATCACCAGCACGTTTTCCGGCGTTGTCGCACAGTCCGGCACCATCGGCACGATCAACAATTCTGGCGTTATCAGCGGCGCGACCACGCAAACGGTGACCGGCTTTCCGAGCGGGCCTTATACGGGTATTTTCGCTTTGGCCGGCGCTACGATCGGTACGGTAATCAACAGCGGTACCATTACGGGCCTGCTCAACGCCATCAACGTCGACAGCACCAGCACCATCAGTCAGATCAGCAACAGCGGCCTGATCGCAGGTGCCATCCGTAACACCGGTTCTACCGATCTAAGCATCAGCGGCGGGAGCGGTTCGGTATTCGGCACCCTGACAGGGCTGAGCGGCGGGATCGCCGCCGCGAATGCAGGCACCATCACGAATACCGCGTCCAATGTGGTGTTTGGGTCCGGCAACGTCCTGCTGAACGACCACATCAACGCGGGCAGCCACGCCGTCAATAACACCGGCGCTACGCTGCAGGTCAACAATCCCATCGCGATCACCGGCAACTACACGCAAGGCGCATCCGCGACGCTGTTGGTCGGGGTGGCGGACAGCGCGGTCGCGGGCGGATCGATTGCTAGCGACGCCGGCTATGGCCGGCTGGTCGTCTCAGGCACAGCCAATATCGCGAGCGGCTCTGCCGTGACGCTGCAAAAGCTCAATGCCTATGGATTCGTGGCTGGCCAGCGCTTTGTCGTCGTCGATGCCGCCGGGACCGGCACGAACTACAACGAAGGCACGCTGCGTTATTCGATCGCCGGCGCCACGGGGCTGGTCGTCACAGGGACGGCCGTGGCCAATGGCTCAAACAGCGATCTTGTCCTGACTGTCGCCAACTCCGCAGGAACAGGAACAGGAACCGGTACGGGCACAGGTACGGGCACAGGTACGGGGACTGGCACCGGTACAGGTACGGGCACAGGGACTGGAACCGGCACACCAACGCCAACGCCGATAGGCGCAACTGCGCCCAATGCAGTGTCGGCGCTGACCGGGCTGAAGAACTACACTGGCATCAGCCCAGCGCTGCTCAACCTGTTCGACGCCTCGCTCGCATTCGAAGCGGGCGGCTCGACCCAAGCGCTCAACGCGGCAGGCAAGCAGCTCAGCCCGACGTCGCAAACCTCCTCGAGCCGCGCAGCGGCGGCTCCAACCTTGGACGTACTCGATATCATATCGAGCCATGCCAACGGGCTGCGCCTGGCGCAACAACGGTACGGCAGCGGCATCGCGACCGGCGAGGGCTCGCCGTCGTGGGGCGTGTGGGGGCAGGCTTTCGGCGGACACGCAAGCCAGGACCAACGCGATCAAGTGGACGGATACAGCGCGAACTACGGTGGCTTGCTATTCGGTGTCGATCGCCCGATATCCCAGGCGTGGCGTGTCGGCGGCGCGTTCAGCTACAGCAACACCGCAGTCAACAATACGGGCGACACTGCCGGGGACAACACCCGCATCAACTCGTATGGCCTCATCGGCTACGGCAGCTACGTGGCGAACAGGTGGTACGCCAATCTGTCCGCCGGCGCGATCGTTCAGCGCTACGACACGAATCGGTTGGTCGCCTTTCCCGGGTTCTCCGGCCAAGCCAGCGGCAGCTTCAGCGGCCAGCAGTACGTCGCGCGCGGCGAGATCGGTTATCCGCTCGCGCTCGGTATCGCGACTGTCACGCCGCTCGCGAGCCTCACGTACAGCTATGTACATCAAAATGCCTACACCGAATCCGGGGGCAACGGCGCTGCGCTCTCGGTCGATGCCACGCACCAGACCTCGGTCACGACCGACCTCGGCGCGAAGATCGAACGAGAGGTACCCACATCATATGGCGTGCTGGTGCCGGAGCTGACCGTCGCATGGCGGCACGAGTACGACAACACGCGCGCGCTCACCACTGCGAGCTTCGCCGCGGATCCAAGCGGCCAGACCAGTTTCACCGTACTGGGTACGAGCCCCACGACGAACGCAGCCGTGGTGACCGCAGGCGTCACGCTGTTGAAGGAAAGGAATCTCAGTCTGACCGCGCGCTATAACGTCCTGCTCGGGCGGGGCTTCGTTTCCCAAGCCGGAAGCCTGCGTCTGCGACAGTTGTTCTAATATGTCGAGCATGGTCAGCACAGCATCGCCTTCAGAGAACATCAGCATCCAGGAAGCACTTGCCCGTGCCTACGCGCACTGGAACGCAGGTCAAGCGGAACAGGCCGAAGTGCTGGCCCAACGCGTGCTCGTCGCATGGCCGGGCCAGCCGGACGCCCTCCATTTACTCGGGCTGATGGCCCACGCCTACGGCAACCTGGATCTGGCGATCTCGCACCTAAAGCAGGCTTGTCTTGCCCCTCGCGCGTCGGCCGTGTATTCGAGCAACCTGGCCGAGATGTATCGCCAAAAGGGGATGCTGCCGGAAGGCGAGGAAGCCGCGGAGCGCGCCGTCGCGATGGATCCGGCGCTCATATCCGGCTGGAATAACCTGGGCATCCTGCTTCAAGAAGCCGGCAAGCTCGAGCGCAGCCGCGTATGCCTCGAGAAAGTCGTCGCGCTCAATCCCGAATGGCCCGAAGCGCGGAACAACCTCGGCAATACGTGGCGGCGACTCGGGCAGATGGATCGGGCCGAGGCTTGTTACCGTCAGGCGCTCGCACTTAATCCGTCCTATGCGGAAGCGCACAGTAATCTCGCCTACCTGCTCTCGACGCAAGGCAGCTATGAAGAAGCGGCTCAACATGCGCGGCGGGCCATCGATTTGAACCCTCGCCTCGTCGACGCATACCTGAACCTCGCGGACGCCGAGATGTCCCGGCAGCGCCACGATGCGGCACTGCGCGCGCTCGATATGCTGGGCGCTTTCGCTTCCGAGCATCCGGCCGCGCTCACGGCGCGCGCGAAGGCGCTCAGACAGATCGCCCATACCGAAGAGGCGCTTGCCATCGCGCGGCAAGCCGTCGCACTTGCGCCGCGCAACGCCGAGGCGCACTACACGCTTGCGCTCGCGCTGCAAGATCTGAGTCTGACCGATGAGGCGCTGCTCGCCTATGAGCAGGCCGCGACATTGCCGGGCGCGGTAGCCGAAGCTGCACTGGTGGGACGCGCCACCTTGCTGATCGAAGCGGGGCGCCAGAATGAAGCGCTCGCGGCGTTCGAGCAAGCGCTGGTCCGTTTCCCGGATTCTGCGCAGGCGCTCGCAGCCCGCGCCGAGCTGCGCACGTTCAAGGCGAACGATCCCGACATCGGAACGCTGGAAGCCTACCTCGCTCAGGGCGAACGACGTCCGCTCATCGACCGCATCGCGGCGCACTTCGCGCTCGGTAAAGCCTATCTCGACATCAAGGATCCGGAACGGGCGTTTCGTCATCTGGAGGCTGGCAACCGCGGCAAGCGCGGTTCGTTCGACTATGACGGCGAGCAGATCGGCCGCTGGATGGAACAGGTCAGGACGGTTTTCACGGCGGAACGGTATGACGGGCTCCAAGGCTTTGGCGAGCCGTCGACGTTGCCCATCTTTGTCATCGGCATGCCGCGCTCCGGCACCACGCTGATCGAACAGATCCTTTCGTCGCATCCGCAGGTGACAGGCGCGGGCGAGCTATCGGCACTGCGTCTCGCGATCGATGAACTCGGTAACTTCCCCGACTTCGTAGCGCCCGACAACGAGGCAAGCACGCGCGCGCGCTTGCGCCAGTGCGCGCAAGCTTATCTGGCGCGCGTGGCTCCGCTTGCCGGGGGGCGAGCCCATGTCGTCGACAAAATGCCGGGCAATTTCTTGTATGCCGGCATGATCCCGCTACTCCTGCCGGGCGCCCGGATCATCCACGTTCGGCGCGATCCCGTCGATACGTGCTTGTCCTGCTATACGAAACTGTTCTCCGGACAGCAGCCGTTTGCCTATGACCTCGCCGAGCTTGGCGCTTTCTACCGCCATTACGAACGTTTGATGGCGCATTGGCGCGAACTGTTGCCTCGTGAGATTTTCATCGAAACCGAATACGAGGCGGTGGTCGACGATCTTGAAGGCGAGGCGCGGCGTCTGATCAGCTGGCTCGGGTTGTCTTGGGACGATGCCTGCCTGCAGTTTCACCGCAATCGTCGGGTGGTCCGCACGGCAAGCGTCAATCAAGTGCGTCAGCCGATCTACTCGACTTCGAAGGGCCGCTGGCGCGCCTATGCGCGCTATCTCGGTCCGTTGCTCGACGTGCTCGGCGTCGAGGCTCCGTAATGTCCGGCGCCGACTGCGATATCCGCGCGATCGATCTGAGGATTCGCCCGCTGCTGGCGTCGGGACGTTACGAGGAAGCCGAGGTGATCGTGCGGCCATATCTGGCCTCGGGCAGAGGACCGCTCGCACTCTGGAAGCTGCTCGCCGCGGCGCTTCGTCCGCAGGGACGCATCGCGGAAACGCGCGCGATCCAGGAAATGCTGGTAGAGCACGCGCCGGGCGATTTACCGACACGTTTCGACCTCTCCGAGACATTACTGCTCTCGGGCGAGTTCGAACGCGGCTGGCGTGAATACCAATATCGCTACAGCCTCGCGCACACGACGCGCATCGAACGCAAAGTGCAACGTCCACGCTGGGACGGCCGCGCCATGCCCGGCAAAACGCTGCTGATTCACGACGAACAGGGCTACGGCGATACTTTCCAGTTCACTCGACTGCTGCCTTGGGCCAAGGAGAGGAGCGGTGCTCGGGTCGTGCTCGAAATCAACGCCGAGTCGCTGTCGCTCATACAGCGCAGCGCGGGGTTCGACGAGATCATCGAACGCGGGAGCCTGCCGCCCGCGTTCGATATGCACTGCGAGATGATGAGCTTGCCCATGGCCTTGGCGCTACGCCTCGATGACCTGCCCGGGCCGACGCCATATCTGAGCCCAGAGCCGCGGCGCGTCGAGCGATGGCGACAGCGGTTGGCCGCCCTGCCCCGTCCGTTGGTCGCGCTCGTGTGGGCAGGTCGGCCCACGCACCCCAACGATGCCAACCGCTCGCTGAGCCTGGCCCAGCTCGCGCCACTCGCTCATGCCGGAGTCAGCTTCGTGTCGATTCAGAAAGGCCCCGCCGCAACGCAGGCCGACACGCCGCCCGACGGTATGCCGCTCTTGTCGCTATCCAACGAGATCGGCGATTTCGAGGACACAGCGGCGATCCTTTGCGTCGTCGACCTGCTGATTTCGGTGGATTCTTCCCCCGTCCACCTCGCGGGCGCACTGGGCCGGCCCGTGTGGGTCATGCTACCGAAGGTCCCGGACTGGCGCTGGCTGCTCGAGCGTACTGATACGCCCTGGTATCCGCAGATGCGGTTGTTTCGTCAGGACGTGCGCTCGGACTGGAGTGGCGTCGTCTCGCGGATGGCCGCCGAGCTCATGCACTTCTCGGTTCGATGAGACTGCCGCGTGGCATGGGTTGGCGGGGCCGTCTATCGCGTCGAATAGCGTGTCTCGGGACGGCGGTTCTACCAGAGTTGATGGTGCGTAAGCTGCTCGTGCCGCTCGTGCCGCTCGTGCCGCTTTTGCTGCTGGGGCCGTTGTCAGGATGCGCCGCACTCGATCGCGACGCGCATGCCGATGCGCTGGCCGAACCGGCTCACTTGCGCCGCCAGCTCGTGAACACGGGCCCATTCGTGCTGACGGCCTTTTCACGCATCTCGCAGCCTCGCAAGCCGCTGCGCGTGTACATCGAAGGTGATGGCGTCGCCTGGCTCTCGCGCACGGAGCCTGCGCTTGACCCGACACCGCGCAAAGCTACGGGGCTTGCGCTCGCCGCGAAGGATCTCGCGCCGAACGTCGTTTATTTGGCCCGCCCTTGCCAGTTCACGCCCATGGCAATGAACCCGCGATGCGGCATTCCATACTGGACCGGCAAGCGTTTCGCGGCGGACGTGGTCGAATCGATGAACGCCGCGGTCAGCCACTTCGCCGCGCTCACACCTGGGCAACCCGTCGAGCTCGTCGGTTATTCGGGGGGCGGAGCCGTCGCGGTGCTGATCGCGGCACGCCGTTCCGACGTCGTTTCGATTCGCACGGTGGCTGGCAACCTCGACGACGAATTCGTCAATCGCCTGCACGATGTATCGCCAATGCCCGAGTCGGAAGATGCGATCGATTTCGCCCGCCGCGTCGCAAGCATTGCGCAAGTGCACTTCAGCGGAGCCAAGGACAGTGTCGTCCCACCGTCGGTGGCACTGCGCTTCGTCAATGCCACGGGCACGCAATGCGCGCAGGTGTTGATCGTTTCCGGCTTGGCGCACGATAGCGACTGGAGCCAGCGCTGGCCGACCCTGCTCAAAATCGTTCCGACCTGCCATCCAACTCATTGAACGAATCAGGAATCACACATCTCTCGGCAGTGCATCGAATCTGTCACTCGGCCGTTAAGTCTTCGACTTCCAATGGGCAGCAAGCGGTCGATTGACCGCCCCCCGGCGTGGTAGCGCGAATTCTACTGGCCGCCTGCAACCTCTAACACATAAATATGTATAACACACATTTATGTGTTACAGTTTCACCTAAACCTCTGGAGGATCTGGATCATGGCCGAAACCGTGAATTTCACAGGCTCAGTCGATCGCGACCTGCTCAAGCGCGCCAAAATTCTCGCGGCGAAGTCAGACACGTCCATCAATGCCCTGTTCAACGCCGAACTGCGCTATCTCGTCGAAACGTTCGAAGCAGCGGAGGCTGCTGGCAACCAGAACTTTCGCACCCTCCTCGATTTTTCGCTTGGCCGCATTGACGACCGCCTCGCGATGAAAACATTGGGTGTCGATAGCGACGAGGACCTATTCCTGCTGATGGCGCAGGCACACTTGCCCATGCCGCGCTTGTCGGAGTCGATCACGGGTCGCATGGTGGATGACCTCAACGCGCTGCGCAGTTAATACATGGCAAGCAACCAAGCCGTTACCCTGCTTCCCGACGCCGGACCTTTGATCACGCTTGCCTACGCGGATGCGCTGGATCTGCTGCTGAAGCCGGAATGGCCCGTTGCACTCGTCGATATGGTGTTGCATGAGGTAACGCGCAGTGAGACGCCGACCAGCGCTCGCATTGCCGAATGGACACGCACCGCAAGCATTCCAGTTCTCGAAACGACCATCTATCACCGATATAAGCAAGCGGGCACTGCCTCGCCCGTCAGAAAGGCGAATCTCGGGGAACTGGCGATACAAGAAGCGATGAGCGACTTCGGCCTTACCCCCGACCGAACTGGTGTCTTTTTATTCGAAGACCACAAGATCGCCCGAGCCAGTTTTCTCCTGCCGGATAGCTGTCGAAAAGTCTCTACGCGAGCATTCCTCGCGTTTCTCGAGCAACAGGGATTGATCGACTCGGCTTTCGAAGTCGAGCGTCGCGCGATCCTGGCAGGTAGACAATTCTCCCAGATTCGTTTTCCGCCGTAAGAGGCCATAGCGGCTCCGATTCCACACTGGAACCAACCGCTCAGCCAGCTCACATCGCCCCCCAAGCAAGCGCGGTTGCGTCACCACCGATGATGGACGAACGGCGCTATCGTCTCCAGGTATATCGCCCGCAAGCTGGCCATTGCCGACTCCGTCAGGGCCGGCACCTCGCTCGCTGCGCAGTTTGCCTGGGCTTGCTGCGCATTCTTGGCGCCAGGAATGACAGTCGTCACGCCCTGATTCATCAGAATCCAACGTAGCGCGAATTGCGCCATCGTCACGCCTTGCGGGACCAACGAGCGAATCCGGTCGACTGCTTCGAGCGCCACGTCATAAGGCACACCTGCAAACGTCTCGCCTTTGTCGAACGCTTGGCCCTCGCGGTTGAAATGGCGATGGTCATCGGCCGCGAACTGCGTATGGGCTGTCATCTTCCCGGTCAGCAGGCCGGATGCAAGGGGCACGCGGACGATTACGGCAACGCCTCTGCCTTGTGCCTCGCGTATGAAAAGGTCCGCCGGACGCTGTCTGAAGATGTTGTAAATGACTTGCACGGACTTGACGCCCGGGTACTCGATCGCCTTGAGACCCTCCTCGACCTTCTCCACTGAAACGCCGTAGTGCCGAATCTTTCCCATCGCGACCATGGCGTCCATGGCCTCGAAGACTTCGGGTCGGTAGTAGACCTCCGTTGGCGGGCAATGCAGTTGCACGAGGTCGAGACAGTCGGTATCAAGGTTCTTCAAGGATCGATCGACGAACGCATTCAGATTCGCTGCGGTATAGCCCTGCGCCGAATGAGGATCGAGTCGGCGCCCAGCCTTGGTGGCGACGAAAGGCCGTGGCCCGCCGCGCTCCCGGAGTACCGCCGCGATGATTCGTTCGGAACGCCCATCGCCGTAGACATCGGCGGTATCGATAAACGTCGTGCCGCTGTCCAGCGCAGCATGCAGCGCGGCCTTCGCATCGCTTTCCGGCACATCGCCCCACGAGCCTCCGATGGCCCACGCGCCGAAGCCGATCTCGGAAACGGCCTGTCCTGTCTGCCCAAATGGTCGTTGATTCACTTTTCTGTCCTCTGTTATGGCATCAGTTGTCCGCCGTTTACCTCGATGACCTGACCGGTGATATACCCTGACAGCGCGGGGGACGCCAGAAAGAGGAAAGCACCGACGCATTCCTCGGGCGAGCCCGCTCTCCCCATGGGTATCGAGGCAGTTTGCGATGCCCAGATGTCGGGCGGAGTGTATTTGTCGTGGAACGGCGTCTGAATGAGTCCAGGCGCCACGGCGTTGACGCGAATTCCATCGCCCACGAATTCCTTCGCCTGGCCGCGCGTCAAGCTGCTGACGAAGCTCTTCGTGGCTGCATAGAGCACGGCGCCGGCACCGCCACCTGTGCGTGCGGCGACCGATGACGTGTTGATGATGTAGCCCCCGCTTTCTTTCAGAAACGGATGGGCAGCCAATGTCGCGTCCCATACGGAACGGGCGTTGAGGTTCACGACCCGGTCGAAGTGGTCTTCAGGCGTCTGAGTCGCCCTGATCCGCCCCAACATGCCGCCGGCGTTGTTGATGAGCCCATCGAGCCCGCCGAGCATGTGGGCCGCCTCCTGCACGACACGCGATGCGCCGCCGGGTTCTCCCACGTCGCCTCGAACGAGGCCGATCCGATCCGGCGATTCGGCGCGCAGCGCCTTCGCTTGCGCCTCGCTCTGGTTGTAGTGGGCGACGACGTGAGCGCCCTGTGCCGCAAACGCGCGGACGACCGCCGCGCCGATTCCTGTCGATCCGCCTGTGACGAGAACCTTCGTACAGCTCAGATCGCCGATTCGTACGTGCTCAAAATTCGACATCGCATTCTCCGCAAAAGACCTCACCGGCTCACGAGCCATGCGCCGCCCCGACATCCACACGACAGGATGATTGCACGACGTACAATGAATGGTATTCACTGACCTGCTGAATTCCATTCATCGTGCCCAATACGGAACGGGTCGACTTCGCCGACCTGAAGACATTCCTGACGATCGTGAGATGCCGCAGCTTCCGGCGCGCTGCGATCGAACTCGGACAAACGCCGTCGGCCGTGAGCCATGCGATGCGCCGACTGGAAGAGCGTCTCGGCGCAAAACTATTGAACAGGACGAGCCGAGCTGTTTCGGCCACCGCTGTCGGTCGTGAATTGGCCACGCGGCTGGAGGACGGTTTCAATCAGATCGGCGCTGCGCTCGAGACGCTCGACGCGCCCGGCGCCGCGCGACTCGGTGAGATTCGGCTGAACGTCTTCGCCGATGCGGCACACTTGCTCGTTGCGCCCGCGCTGCCGGAGTTCGTGCGACGGTGTCCGGATGTGCGGCTGACCGTCGTCGTCGAGGACCGTCCTATCGACATCGTGGCCGAGGGTTACGATGCGGGCATTCGATATGGTCACTATGTCCCGGAAGATATGATCGCCGTACCGCTCACCGGCGCTCAGCGCTGGGTGATCGCCGCTTCGCCCGGCTACCTTGAACGGCACGGCGTGCCTCGACGCCTGAATGATTTGGCCAACCACATCTGCCTTCAGCTTCTGCTCGGCGATAATTCGAGCTACCGGTGGGAACTGAGCGAGAAAGGGGCAACGCGCCGTCTGCGAGTGCCCGGTTTGCTGACGATCAACGATACTGCGACCACCATCAGTGCGTGCAAGGCGGGGTTGGGAATGGCGTACTTACTGGAGGCCCGCATCGCCGACGAATTGGCGCACGGTGAGCTGCGGACCGTGTTAAAAAAACATGCCTACCCTGAGGACCCGTTTCACCTTTACTACAGCAGCCGACGTTACAACCACCCGGCTCTGCGTACGCTGATCAATATCATTCGGGAACAGCAATCCCTCCCGCCGCTCACGGCAGACAAGCAAGCGAACCGAAGGAAGCAGGCCTTCCGCGAATAAAATGGCTATCCCGCCTTCAACGGCCGCTCCAGCGCATAACGCCGGCAATGTTCGAGGTATTGCGCTTCGTGCATCACGAGTAATTCGACGATGCTCTTCCAGAGCCAAGATGGAGTATCCGAAGATTTCGGTCGCCGCGTCCGGAGTGCGTTGAACCACGCTTTTCGAGTGGCTGCGTCCATTTGGGCCGCGTGTGCCTGACCGACGACGAGCGAAAGAAAATATGCCGCCTTGACGGCGTCTCGCTCAGACAGGTGCTCAGCTTCGAATTTCAAATCCTGAGGCATCAACTCGCGGACGAAGACCGCACAACCGTCAAGCTCTGCGGCAACCATGCGGCCGCCAAGCAAGGGCGATACATGCCGTGCCCCTTCCACCACGCGTTTGCCGTTGTCGCGCGGGACACGATGTCCGGTCGCGATCGGTGCCGCAGTCGCGACGGCTTCCTTGATGTCGACAAGACGCGGCGGAGCGCTCTCGGAATGCGCTCCCTCGCCCCCCAGCAACACCGCGTAGCGGCGCCGGCCCAGCGAACTGCACCCTTTCACCCAGTAAGCGGCATCGAGGACACCGATCGTCGCCGCGTCTTCCATGGTCTCGCCCAGCACCGCACCAATCAGCGCAGCCCCCTCGGAATCGAACAGCGCGTGCACTGCCTGGTTTTCCTGGTCCGACATCGTCCAGAAGCGCTTGCCAAGCGGGATGTGCGGTCTCACGTGCCGTATATTTTGCCGCGCAAGCTTTTGCTGCGAACGGTTGAGCGCTTCCTTCATCGCAACTTTGACGACTTTGGGACGTTGCGCCCGGCTGGCGTCATCGCCACGCCGGTCGTCAAACGCCTGCTGATATCCGTCGAGCAGCGCCCCCGCCATGCGACTCGTGATGACGCCCGGCAAGTCCGAACTGCGCGCCGCGGTGGCCAGCGATAGTCCAAGCCGGAGCAGATCGTGCACCGGATTGCCGATCACGGTCTGATCGAGGTCGCGGATCTGAACCGCGACCTCTCCCTCGGCATCCGCGATCGGGCCGAGGTTGCCCAAGTGACAATCGCCACAGATCCAGACAGCGGGCCCCGCCGGTAACGTGCCGGCCGGCCGGCTTTTCACCCACTCGTAAAAATGGGCAGCCGTGCCCCGTTCGTACGCGTGAGCCGAGCGCGCCATTTTCTGCCTGCGCAGCTCGGCCAGCATGGACTGTCTCGCGTCAGGTGGGGGATAGCACGTGGATTTCGCCGATTTCTTTGACACTGCGCCTCCCCGGGACTGTCAATGGTCCGCCCCCTACTTGCCCTAGCTCAAAGCGTGCCCGTCAAACGCACCCCTCCTGTCAACAACGACAGCTATGCGCTCGACGGCAGCCAGCGCAAAGTCGACCATCGCCCTCGTGCACGCTTTTACCTTCGCAAACTGCCTCGATATGCCCAAGGTCATGGCCCCCGCTCGCGGCACCGCGCCGACGAACGCCCAACCAGCAACGGCGCAGCCACGGCACGACCCGGCACAGCGGCAAGGGAATCCGGCGCCATCACCCATCGCAACGTCCGATGCGCAGCCCCATCTGACGGCCATGGAGCGCTACCACTACACAGGCGCTGCGATCGCGGCGCGCCGTCCCGCCGCGCCTTTCACGCAAGCAGCATCCGTCGAGCTCCGCTCTACTCCCACGACGCCCGCGCCCGCCAGCAGCCAAAACAGGCGAACGGGTCTGCCCGATTCGTTGAAAACCGGCCTCGAATACCTGTCGCAAATGTCGATGGACGATGTGAGCGTCCATTACAACTCCCCCAAACCCGCCACGTTGCAGGCGCTGGCCTATGCCCAGGGAACGGAGATTCATCTCGGACCCGGGCAGGACAAGCATCTGCCGCATGAAGCCTGGCACGTCGTCCAACAAAAGCAAGGGCGGGTGAAGCCGATGCTGCAGATGAAAGGCGGAACACCGCTCAATCGAGACGAAGCACTCGAAGCGGAGGCCGAAACCATGGGGCAGCGCGCCGCGGCATTCGCCAGCGGCGATGACACCCGGCAACCCGCCCTTCGCTCCGTGCCCGGGCCCCACGGCGCCGCCGTCGTCCAGCGCTTCGAGTTGCCCGACGCGTTCGAACTCATCAACTCGCTCGGCATCGTCGTGGCGGCCGAGCTCTATCGCAACTGGCCCCGGGATCGCTCGATCGGCGATATCGTGAACCTCGTCCGTGCGGCCGGCGTGAGAGGCGGCCTGACGTTTGCCTATCTGGCGACATGGCGTAGCGCCGACCTGCTGGCACTGGCTACCGCATTCGGCCTGAACGCCAATCAACTGTCAGCGGCGGACTGGGTGCGCATTGCGCGAGCGGTGGGGCGCAATACGCCGGCCGCCACCACCACGTTCTGCCAAATTCCGAACTGGACTGTCGGCGGCCTGCTGCCGCTGATTGCAGCGTTCCGCGCGGGTGCGAACGGACTGACCGCCGCGCAATGGGCACAGATCGCACAGCGCGTAGGTAACGACGCACACGCCGACGCGACGGTTTTCGCCAGTCTGCAGGGCTGGAGCTGGGCCGGCATCGATCCGCTCACGATCGCATTCGCGGGCGTTCATGCCAATGCGCTCAACGCCGCCGATTGGGCTGCCGTCGCCACCATTGCTGGCAACGATGAGGCCGCCGATACGATCGCGTTCTGCCAAGTGCCGAATTGGTCGATCAACGGCATCGGTCAGCTCGCGACGGCATTCGTCGCCGGCGCAGGCAACTTGAATTCGGCGCAATGGGCAAGCGTGGCGAGCCGGGTCGATGTCGATGCTGCCGCCGACGCGACCGGATTCGCTCAGCTCAACGGCTGGATGTGGGCCGGCATCAATCCGTTGACGGCGGCATTCGCGCAAGACCGCAACCACTTGAGCGCGGGCAACTGGCAGACCGTCGCCGGGCGCGTTCAAAACGACCAGGCAGCCGACGCCGTTGCCTTTAGCCAGCTTGCGCATTGGACCTGGAACGGCATCGATCCATTGACGGCGGCATTTCACGCCGATGCGAACCTGTTGCCGGCGACGGACTGGGCCACGCTCGCGGCCCGCATGGGCAACGATGAGCACGCCGGAACGATCGCCTTTTGCCAGTTGCCAAACTGGACGTGGCCCGGCATCGATCCGCTCTCGCAAGCATTCGTGCAGAACCGCAACGGCTTGACGCCCGATAACTGGGTTGCCGTGGCGCGACGCGTCAATCCCGACGCTCACGCGGATGCCGCAGCCTTCTGTCAAATCCCGCATTGGGGTGTGACGGCCATCAACGCTCTCGCGGTTGCGTTTGCGGCCGATGCCAACCACTTGACGCGCGCAAACTGGATCACCGTTGCGGGCTACATGGGCGCCAACCGCGGCGCCGATACCATCGCGTTCTGTCAATTGCAGAACTGGACCTGGGCCGGCATCGATCCGCTCTCGCAAGCGTTCGGGCAGGACGCCAATGGCCTCACGCGCAATCAATGGATCGAAGTCGCCACGCGCGTCGGTAACGATCGGCACGCCGAAGCCATTGCTTTTTGCCAGCTCCTCGGTTGGAACTGGGATGGCATCGATGATGTGACCACCGAGCTCGCTGCCAACGCGGGCGTTTTGAATGCCGCGCAATGGGCGGCCGTCGCTCAACGCGTCGCTCCGAATGACGTTGCGGAAGTCGGCCGATTCGCCCGGTTGCCAAATTGGAACTGGGGCGGCATCGACCCCTTGACTCGATCTTTTCATCAAAACCGGAACGGCTTGAGCGCAGGACAGTGGGCGGCCGTGGCCGGCCAAGTCGCGCCGAACGATCACGCGGGCGTCGCGGCCCTTTGCCAGTTGGCGAACTGGTCCGCCCCCAACATCCAGGCGTTGGCTGCGCTGTTCAGGCACAACGCCTGCAACTTGAGCGCAAGCGACTGGGCGATGATTGCCTCCCGCGCGCAGGCCAACCGCAGTGCGAGCGTCGGTGCACTGCTCCAGGCAGTCCAGATCAACAACGGCGGAGCGAACCGCCAGACCATCCTGGCGTATCTGACGGCCGGGGGCAACGTCTTCGCCGCACTGACCGGGTTGCTGCAGGCGAGCGCCGGCAACGGAACGATCCAGCAACTTACCGCCCAGTTGAATCACATCCCCGCTCAGAACGGCGGCGTAGTCGATCTCGAAGATCTCGTGCAAACCGTCCAGCTCTATAACGCCGGGACCTCCACTGCCGATATCGGAAATCTCATCAACGCTGTGGGCAACAACGGCATCCTCGGCGAAACGATGGCTCTCGTCGAGACGCTGGCCGGGCGTAATACCATCCGCGAGCTCGAAGCGCTCGTCAGAGCCATCGACAATCACAACAACGGGACCGACATAGCCGAAGTCGACACGTTGCTGCAAACGGTCCAGATGCGGAACCCAGGAACGAGCGTCGTCCACACGACGCAATTGATCAATGCCATCGGCGGCAACGGCGACCTCGCCGCGACGATAGCGCTGGTCAATACGCTCGCCGGGCGCGATTCGATCGTCGATTTACGGACGTTCGTCGATGCGGTTGAGCAGCACAACAATGGCACCTCCGCGGCCGATATGAACGCGCTGCTGCAAACGATCCAACATCACCATGCCGGCACGCACATCGCCCCTATCACCGCTCTGATCAATACGGTGGGACCGGACGGCACCGTCGTCGAGCTACGGGCGCTGGTCAATACCGTTGGAGCACACAGCACGTTCGGCCAACTGGCCGCACTCGTCACGGCCATCGAACAGCACAACGCGCACACGGCTGTCACCGATATCGACGCATTCGTGCAGACGTTGGGGGGCGTAGGCAATATCTGCACCGAATTGACAGCGATCGTACAAGCGGTGCAGCAGCATGGAACCGTTCAAGAGATGACCGCCATGACGGCGCAAGCCGTCATCACCCTCGGGGCGGCGCACGTTTCGGACTTACCGACGTTGATCAATCGGAATCCGGCGCAGAACACGCCGCCACGCGTCACCGCGCTGCTGGTGGCGGTGCATCCCAATAACCGCGCACGGTATTTGAATGTCGTGACGAAGTTACCTTTGTTCACACGACAATTCGCACCGGCCACGCCCACCCGATACTACGACGCTGCAGGCGCCGTCCTCGCCGGGCCTGCAGGCGCCGTCTTCACCTGCAGCGCATTCACCTATTTTTATCGACGGCATTCCTACGAGTACTTCAACTTTGGGATGGCCAATGTGAGCAACAGCATGTGGCCCGTCGGCGTCAATACCGTCGATGAGCTCGATGCCAGCCTTCCAGGCGCGATTGCCGCCGGCTTGAATGCGAACGCCGGCGTCGAAAACAAGCAAGACGGCGGTAACAATGAAGTCGGCACGACAGGCAACGGCGGTGTCATCGCGCATTTGATGCCGATCCACGGCAACGTCGACGATACCTTTACGGGCAACGAATGCGCTGCGATCAACGATTTGCGATGGTGACCCCGTGAGCCTGCCCGACAACCCCATCACGCTCGCGCTGCGCACGCTGCGCCGAACTTATGTACCGATAGGCGATTGGCCAGCCTTTCAGCACGCGGTAACGCAGGGCGACATCGATATCCGCTTCATGATCTGCAGCGTTGCCTTGCGCGATCCGGACGGCAACGAGATCTTCGTCGAGGACAGGCTCGAGCCTTTCATTCACGAGTTGTGCATCGAGGCACCGCGACGGCTGATGCGCGGCGAGGACTACACGTTCCGGAATTGGGATTTCAATGGCGCGATCGCGCTCCATCATGACGGCGAACGCATACGGATCGATGCGGACGCTTCGGCGGTCAGCGTTCGCTTCGGCAAGCAGACGCTGATCGCTGCATTGCTCGAACGCGCCGGGCAAACGATCGATTTCATGCAACACCTAATGACGCTCGATGCGAGCTATCCCTATGCAGTGCGTCGCTATACCGAGGAGCTCGACGAGGCGCGCCGCTCGTACGAAGCCGCCTACGGTACGAGCGGCGACTAACTCACCGGCGCGGCTTCGTCAGCGTGACGGTTTCGAAGAGTTCGTATTCGCCGGTCGGGGCGCGGTCCGCGCCAGGCGCGTGATAGTACTTCATCGTAATCGTGGTCCTGCCGCCGCGCTCTCCCGGATCGACATCGAACACCGCGATGCCGTAGCCCGTGTCGGTATCGCGCCTGGCCGACCATACCGCGTCTTCCACCGCATCGGCCGGCGCACGCACGAAGGTACCCGCGCTCGCACCCGGCGTCGGCCGGTTAGGCTTCGTGAACACCTTCGCCTGCGGCATACCCGTGCCGGTATCGACGCCATACACGTCGAGCGGCGCACTGGTACCGCCGCCGCCAAGGATCAGGTGAATCGTGCCGCGAGTCGTATCGAACGTATTGGCGCCGTGCTGGGCATGACGCACCGGCCGCGGTGTCAGCGTATCGACGCGCTCACCGGTCGCGAGGTCCGTACCCATGTAGCGGAAGCAGCCGCATACCGGATAGCTGCGCTCATAGTCGTGATCGTGCCCGCACAGAACAAGATCGACGCCATATCGTTCGAACAGAGGCAGCCATGCCTCACGCAGCGCCTTGTCGGAACCGTTGCCCGTCTTCGACGAACTGAGCGCGTCCTGATGCATCTGCACGACGATCCAGTCGATATCGCGATTATCCGCCGCGCGGCGCAGCGTTTTCTCGAGCCAGCGCGTCTGCTCGCCGTTGCTGTAGCCGCGCACATAGAGCGAAGTCCCCGGCTCGATTGGAGGATTGGCTGTGCCCGGTGCGGGCACGAGCGGCGCCGGCCCCGCAACGAACGCGGCCGCGTCCTGATACACGATGTCGTCCGCATCGAGCGAAATGAAGAGCACCGAGCTCACCTGGAACGCGTACCAGCGGCCGGAAAAACGCGTGCCGTTGTCGGGCAGCGTGTAACGCGTGAGATACGAATCGAGCCCCTGCGGGCCGTTGTAAAACTCGATTTCATGATTGCCCGGGCAGGGCATCCATGGGCGATTCGCAGCCGAGCTCTGATTGTTGTTCCCGAAATCACGCCACACGTCGGTCTGGTGGGCGGGATTCAGATTCGCGTAGCACAGGTCACCGTTCAGCAAATGGAACAGCGGCTGAAAGCGCTCGACCGCCTCCACCGCGAAGCGGCTTTGCGGCGACGACAGCACCCAAGCCGTGTTGGGCGTCGCAAGATCCCCGTAGCTCGTGAAGCGGAACGGCTTGCGGCCGCGCGGTGCGGTCTTGAAGCTCGCGGTGAACGGGCTGCCCACACGGCTGCTGTTGTCCGCGGTGACTTCATAGCGGTAAGTCGTATCGGAGCGCAAACCGCGCAGGCGAGCGTGATACGTGAATACGGCGACGCCCGAGAGCCCATCCGTGTAGATGCGCTCGACCGCCTGCACGGTTTCGCTGTGCCCATGGTCCGCGCTCACGGTGACGCGCGCACCAGTGGACGCCGCTTGCGATGCCCATGACACGACGACTTCGCTGGTGGGATCGTCGCCCCATGTCAGGTGAATTTGTTCGGGCGTGCCGTCGGCCGCCGCACCCGTGTCAGCCGCTTTGGCCGATACGGCCAGCGTGCCCGCCGCGCCGGCCAATCCCGAGGCGCCGGCGAGCTTGAGAAAACCCCGGCGCGAGAGGCTGGCGCCTGCTTCATCCAAAGCCGTATCGGTACTGTCGTTCTCTGCCATGTTCTCCAGCCCCTCATCTGTTCACGGCCATGCGCCGGCCGACGCGCTTGCGTTTCGCGCCATGCTAGCGGCGCTGAATGAAGGCCAGATGTCACCGCGCTCGACTGATGACGCTTGTCGGTTCGTGCGGCAGGCCCACGATTCTCTAGTCAGCGTTAACCCCTATGAAAATATTTTTTTGTCCTAGATACCCTGGTGAAAATTTACTTACATGACAAACTTCGCTACTCCAACGCCGCCGATGAATCCGTCGTCCTCTTCCATCGTCGAACGCATTGCCGAAACGCTGCCCGCCTTGAGCGACGCGCATCGGCGCTTGGCCGATTACGTCCTCGCCAAGCCGTTCAAAGTGGCCGTGATGACCATCGACGAATTTGCAAGCGCTTGCGAAGTCTCGAACGCCACCGCCAACCGCTTCGTACGCAAGCTCGGTCTACCCGGCTACCCGCAGTTCCGTGCCCTGCTCGCTCAAGGGTTCGAGGATGCATTGGCGCCCGTCGAGCGCTTGCGTCTCGAACGCACGCGAGCCGCCTCGGTAGCCGATGTCTTCGCCGCCTCGCTCTACGAAGACCAACGCAATTTCGAGCTCACGCGTGCGTCGCTGAGCGCCGAGCAGTGTGAGCGGGCCGTCCAGGCCGTCATGGATGCGCGGCGCGTCTCGATCCTCGGCTTTGGTGCGAGCGGCTATCTCGCAGGGCTCCTTCAACGCAATCTGGCGGTCCATCACGACAGGGTGGAAAGTCTCGCCACGATTGGCGGTGTATCGGAAGCCGCACGTCAGACGTCGCGCCTTCACCACGGGGACCTCGTCGTCGCCATTTGTTTTCCGCGCTACCTGGCCGACACGGTCACGCTGGTCAAGACCGCACGCGAGGCCGGCGCCCAGGTACTCGCGCTCACCGACAAACCGTCCTCACCGATTGCCGCCTGCGCGGACATCTGCTTGTTCGCCCACAGCGAACGGCAATACCTCTCGAATTCGGAGACGTCCGTCCTCGGTCTAATCGAAGCGTTGTCGGCAGCTGTCGCGCACCGCTCAGCGAATTCACTCGACGACGTGGCACAACTCACCGAATCGGTCATGCCGTGGCTGACTCACAAGGAAGACAAACATGGGTAATCCTGTACTCGCCATTCACGGCGGCGCGGGCGCGATGGCACGCGAAGAAGCTTCGGCAGCGATACGCGCTGCCTATCAGGACGCGTTGAACGAAATTTTGCGCAACGCCGGTCGAATCCTCGATGAGGGAGGCACCGCGCTCGACACCGTGACCGAAGCCGTGCGTCTGCTCGAGGAGTGTCCACTATTCAACGCGGGACGCGGCGCAGTGCTCACGAGCGCCGGCACCCATGAACTCGACGCATCGATCATGGACGGGCGCACGCTCGGAAGCGGTGCGGTGGCCAATCTGCGCACCGTGCGCAATCCCATTCTCGCGGCGCGCGCGGTAATGGAACACAGCCAGCACGTATTGTTCGTTGCCGAGGGCGCCGAGGCGTTCGCGCGCGCGCAAGGCCTCGAATGCGTGGAACCCGCGTTCTTCTCGACACCGGAGCGCCGCGCGCAACTCGAGCGCGTGCAGCGAACGCACGCAGGCGAGACAGCGCTCGATCACGACGGCGCACCCGCAGCGCGATCGGCGGTGCCACTCTCGTTTCCGGGAGGAACGCCAAGCGGCGCGCCGCTCGACGAGGACCGCAAGCTTGGCACCGTCGGCGCAGTGGCGCTCGATGCGCACGGCAACCTCGCCGCCGCCACATCGACGGGCGGGATGACCAACAAGCGACCTGGCCGCGTCGGCGACTCGCCGATCATCGGCGCCGGTTGTTACGCAAACAACCGCACGTGCGCGATTTCCACCACTGGAACCGGCGAGATGTTCATCCGCCTCGTGGCGGCTCACGACATTGCCGCCTGCATGGAATATGCGGGCGCTTCGCTCGATGAAGCCGCGAACCGCATGATCCATGAAAAATTGCCGCTGATCCAGGGCAGCGGCGGCCTCATCGGCGTCGATGCAGGCGGCAACGTCTGCATGCCATTCAACACGGAAGGGATGTACCGGGGCTTCATTCGCACCGGACAAGCGCCCGTCGTCGCGATCTACCGCTGACGTATCGACGAGACCTCCTTCGCCCAGTTCTTATCCATCCGGATCGAAACGATGAGCCAAGCTGCCACCCTCGAAGACATGGCGCCGCAACAGGTCGTCAGCGTCAATGATCTAAGCGTCGAATTCAAGGGATCGGAACGCACGATAGAGGCAGTCAAGCATCTCGCGTTTCATGTCGATCGCGGCGAAACGCTGGCTATCGTCGGCGAATCGGGCTCGGGCAAATCGGTCACCTCGCTCGCACTGATGCGGCTCGTCGAGTACGGCGGCGGACGCATCACGAGCGGGCGCATGCAGTTTCGACGCCGTACCGGCGAGGTCGTGGATCTCGCACAGTGCACGACGCAGCAGATGCGCACGATGCGCGGCGCCGATCTCGCGATGATCTTCCAGGAGCCGATGACATCGCTGAACCCGGTGTTTCCGGTCGGCGAACAGATCGCCGAATCGATCCGCCTTCACCAAGGCCTCGGCAAGGGTGCGGCACGCGCCGAAGCGCTGCGCATGCTCGATCAGGTGCGCCTGCCCGACGCGAGAAATGTACTCGATCGCTTTCCTCACCAGCTCTCCGGCGGAATGCGCCAGCGCATCATGATTGCGATGGCGCTCGCCTGCAAGCCCGCGCTGCTGATTGCCGACGAGCCCACCACGGCGCTCGATGTGACGGTACAGGCGCAGATTCTGCAACTGATCCGCGAGTTGCAGCGGGAAATGCAGATGGGCGTGGTATTCATCACGCACGACATGGGTGTCGTGGCAGAAGTAGCCGACCGCGTGC
>Ga0209672_100303_pt1 | contig 33530 bp, 26 predicted proteins | sample AraplaCol_mMS_r2_FD_184273 | JGI IMG/M metagenome (GOLD analysis project Ga0209672, IMG submission 184273) | Arabidopsis root microbial communities from North Carolina, USA - plate scrape CL_Col_mMS_r2 (SPAdes) (version 2) | ecosystem: Host-associated > Plants > Roots > Endosphere | place: USA...
GCGCGACAAACCTACGGAGCGGTACACCGCGGCGTGGCTGTCGCGCACAGGGTGCGCTCCCACAGACGAGCAGTTGAGGCGGGAGCGGGGTTTTCGGTCAAGGCATCATCGCAGTGGCGCATTGAGCGAACACCGGTCCCTCTCCCGAAGGAAGGGCCGGTTCAACACCGGGAGACCATCAATGCGTCGACGTAGCCGGCGCCGGTGCGCGATGGCCTTGCTGCATCGACTTTATGTAGTCGGCCACATCCTGCTTGGACACCACACCCCGGTGCTCCTTGTCGATCGCATCGAAGTGCGCGCGGATGAACGGCACGGGGCCGTTTTGGGCTTCTTCCTTGGTCAACAGCCCATCCTTGTTCTTATCCGCGATGTCGAAGTTCTTCATCCGGTTTTGGGCATCGTTGGCGATGTTGCCCAGGCCTGATTGCGCTTGGGCGGCCGTGGCGGCGAAGGCGGCTAGGGCGGCGATGATCAGAACTGTCTGGCGCATGGCGTGACTCTCTCCCTGAATGACGGGCGGAGTATGTCACCGGGGATGTGAGTGGTTCGTTCGGATCGGGATGGATCTTTTGTAGGAGCGCACTTGTGCGCGACCGGCCGCGTCGAGCGGTCGCGCACAAGTGCGCTCCTACAAGGAGATTTACGCGTTGAAGTCGAGGGCGTTGGTGAGGTCGCCTGGCGGCGGTCCGCCGGCGGCGATCATGGCTTGTTCGCGCATGCTCAGGCCGGGAAGTTTCTCCAGGCCGAAGCGGCGGGTGAGGAAGCGCGCGATGGAGCCCGTGTCGTAAATCGTATGGTCGACGTGGCCTTTCCTGGCATGCGGCGACACCACGACGGCGGGGATGCGCGAACCCGGTCCCCAGCGGTCGCCCTTGGGTGGTGCGACGTGATCCCACCAGCCGCCGTTTTCGTCGACGGTGATGACCACCATGGTGTGCTTCCACGTGGGTGATTTCTGCAGCGCGTCGACGATGGCCATGACGTGGCGGTCGCCGGTATCCACATCCGAATAGCCGGCGTGCATGTTCAGGTCGCCCTGCGGCTTGTAGAAGCTCACGGCGGGCAGGCGATTGGCTTCGATGTCGGCGAGGAAGCGATTGGTCTTGGAGGTTTCGCCCACGCCGCCATCGCGCAGATGCTTGGTGCGCGCTTCCGTGCCTGGCGCGAAGCTCTTGAAGTAGTTGAGTGGCTGATGATGGATCTGGAAATTCGGACGCTGCGGGAACTGGTGTTCGTCGCCGTCGCCCTTGCCGTCGAGCGCCAGCTGCCATGCACCCGCGTACCACGCCCACTCGACGCCGGCGGCGGAAAGCACGTCGCCGATGTTCTTGTGCACTTGCGGCGGCAGCGTATTGGGGCTGTCTTCGGAAGCGAGCAAAGGATTCGTGCCGGACTGCGTGCTGGTCGGCTGGTACGGCGGCATCATGGTGTTCACGGCCCAGAAGTCGGGCGTGAGCTGGCTGCGCGAGGCGTACTTCGGTTTGCCATCCATCGCGCTGCGCGGTGAATCGTCGGCCAGCTTCAGGCGCGTATCGTTCGCCTTGCCGCTTTCGGTCACCGCGATATTGAATTGTGCGGGACTCTTGTCCGCGTTCGGATAGAACGGCGGTTGCGCGGCCACCAGGTACTGGTGATTGAGGAAGGAGCCGCCAAAGGTCCCCATGAACCAGTTGTCGCACAGCGTGTACTGCCGCGCGAGCTGCCACAGGCGCAGGTTCGAGGCGCTGTCGTCGTAGTGGCCCATCACCATCGCGCCGGTATCGCCCCAGGCGACGAAGCCGTCGTTCTTGCCGCCGTTGATCTGCCGCTGGTTGTCGTAGAACGCATGCACGAGATCGCGCGTCACCACGCCGTGCGGCAGCGGCTCGCCATCGCCCGTGCGCAGCGCCCAGGGTGCATTCGGCAGGCCGGTGAGGTGCTCCTGCATCACCTGGTAATCGCGGTGATTCACCGTCTGTTTGTGCGGCGCCAGTCCGTGCCAGATCGGCGGCAGCTCTTTCAGCACGGCGCCGTCGCGGTCGCGCTGCAGGTATGCCTCGGGCTTCAGCGTGGCTAGCGGTTGCTCCACGCCTGGGAAATTGGCGAACAGGTTGTTGAAGCTGCGGTTCTCCAGATAGATCACCACGACCTGCTGGATTTCCTTGCGCAGCATGGCGTCGATGGCAGCGGGCGCGGCTGGCGACGCCGCCGGCTGTGCCGCCGCGGCCAATCCTTCCGTGCCACCGAGCGCGAGCGCGGCGCCGCCCAGCGCGATACCGCCAAGCAGGCGGCGTCGCGAGGGGTCTTGCGGTGTTTCGTCAGTGGATTCGGGGGAAGGCGGGGGAGGCTGTTTGGTCACGGTGCGGCGTCGTCGTAGAAGCGGGACAGATCGGCCTTGGTTTGCTGCAAGGACGTCTGGTCAAGATAAATCATGTGACCCGAAGGATAGAAACCGAACGTGACGTTTTTGCGTTCGGCTGCCTCCAGCCCCAGATGCGTGAGATCGAACTCGGTCGCGTAGAACGGCGTGGCCAGATCGTAATAGCCGTTGGCCGAGAACACCTTCAGGTGCGGGTTGCGACGCATCGCATCGCTCAGGTCGTCGCCCACGTACGTGGCCTGCAGCCAGCCGCCGTTCTTCTTGCGCTTCCAGTCCCAGTTCTTGCCGATGGCGCCGTAGTTGTTGGGCAGGTAGGCGCGGTCCTCGGTGAACTTCAGTTCCGTGGCGGCATACTGGTTGAACACGGCGACATAGGCGCCGGTGATCGCATCGCTGGCGGTATCGCCGTCGGGCGTTTCGCCGGCGGCATCCGGATCGATGCCCTGGAAACGGCCATCCAGACGTCCGACGGTGAGGCGCTCGTTGCGCAGCAGCTCCTTGCGGAAGCGGCTCGGGCTGACGCGCAGGTTCGCTTCCTTGATGTACTGCGGCGACAGGCCGAGATAGCGGCTCATCTGGCTGGCCACGCGATCGGCTTCCGCCGGATCGATAGTGTCGCCCTTGGCCAGTGCCAGCGTGTAGTCGCCCGAAGCAAAGCGACGTACTTCCGCGAGGAAGGTGCCGATGTCGGCGGGCTTGTTCGGCACCTTGTTGTGGTACCACGCAATCGCCGCCTCGGTGGGCAGGTTCACGATGTAGCCGTGGTCGATGCCCGGCGCCGCCACGGAGAAATCGAGGATCGACGACATCAGCACGACGCCGTTGAACTCCATGCCCGCTTCCTGCAGCGATTTCACCAGCACCGCGGAACGCGTGGTGCCGTAGCTTTCGCCGAACAGGAACTTGGGCGAATTCCAGCGGTTGTTGACGCTGACATAGCGCGTGATGAACTTGGTAAACGCTTCGGCGTCCTGGTCCACGCCCCACACGTCCTTGCCTTCGGTCTTGCCGGCGAGCTGCGAATAGCCGGTGCCCGGCGCGTCGATGAAGACCAGGTCGGTCTTGTCGAGCAGGCTCTGGTCATTGGGCACCCAGCGATACGGCGCCGGCGGAATCGGCTTGTCGCCGTCGTTGGCCACGCGCACCGGTCCGAACGAACCCATGTGCAGCCACATGGACGAGGAGCCCGGACCGCCGTTGTAGAAGAACGTCACCGGCCGCTTGCTGTTCTTGCCGCCATCGGCGGTGTACGCGACATAGAAGAAGCTCACCGTCGGCTTGCCCTTGTCGTCGCGGATGGTGAGGCGACCGGCGGTGGCGGTGTAGCTGATGGTGCGATTGCCGACGCGCACGCTGTGCTTGGTCACCACGCTGCGCTCGGGCGGCGTGGGCTGCGCGTTTTCGTCGGCGTTCTTGTCTTTGTCCTTGTCGCCGTGTTCGGACTTGGGCGCATCCTTGGGTGTGTCGGCCGCATGCAGCGGCAGGGTGCCCAAGGCAAGCATGGTGGCGAAGGCGAGCGTAGCGAGGTGAGGCTTGCGCATGTCAGTTCGTCTCGTTGGGCATCAGGAGTGGGTGGTGGCGTCGTAGTAGCGAGCCAGGTCGCCCTTGAGCTGCTGCAGCGCTTCGGTGTTGAGATAAATCATGTGGCCCGACGGGTAGTACAGGAAGTGCACGTTGCCGCGCAGCGACGGGTCCAGGTCCATGTGCGAGATGTCGTATTCGGTGTTGAAGAACGGCGTGGCGAAGTCGTAGTAACCGTTCACCGAAAGCAGCTGCAGATGCGGGTTGGTGCGCATCGCGTGCGCCAGGTCGCCGGCCACGTAGGCCATCAGCAGCGGGCGCTTGATGCCGGCCGCCTGATGCTTCCAGTCCCACGCCTTGTTGATGTCGCCAAAGGTCGGGCGGTAGTCCAGGTCGCTGTGGTAGTTGAGCTGGTTGACGATGTAATCGTTGAACGCGGTGACGAAGGCGCCGCTGATGCCGGTGTCGGACGCATCGTAGTCGGGCACTTCGCCGGCGGCGTCTTCGTCTACGCCTTCAAAGCGTGCGTCGTAGCGACCGATGGTGCGGCGCTCGTTGCGCAGCAGTTCCTTGCGGAAGCGCGACGGATCCACGCGCAGGTTGGATTCCTTGATGTAGTCGACGGAGAGGCCGGTATACGCCGCGAGCTGGCGCGCCACCGCATCGGCCTCGGCGGCAGGAACGTTCTGTCCCTTGGCGAGCGCACTCGCATAAGGGCCGCTGGCGAAGGCGCGGGCCTGATCGATGTATGCCTTGAGATCGGACGGCTTGTTGGCCAGCTTGTTGTGATACCACGCGGCCGCCGCATAGCTCGGCACGTAGCCGATATACATCTCGTCATAGCCCGGCATGCGCATGCCGTAGTTGAGGATGGAGGACATGATGATCACGCCGTTGAACGACATGCCCTTGTCCTGCAGCGCATCCACCAGCGCGCCGGACCGCGTGGTGCCGTAGCTTTCGCCGTAGAGGAACTTGGGCGAATTCCAGCGGTTGTTGATGGTCACGTAGCGCTGGATGGCGCGCGAGAAGGCCGAGACGTCCTGGTCCACGCCCCAGAAATCCTTGCCTTCGGCCTTGCCGAGGGGACGCGAGTAGCCGGTGCCCACGGCGTCGATAAAGACCAGGTCGGTCTTGTCCAGCAGGCTGTCGCTGTTGGCGACCAGCTTGTACGGCGCCGGCGCGGTGGCAGCGGGGCTGTCGGTGGCGATGCGCACCGGTCCGAACGAACCCATGTGCAGCCACATCGACGACGAACCCGGGCCGCCGTTATAGAGGAAGGTGACTGGCCGCTTCTCCGCCTTGCCGTCCACCGTATAGGCCACGTAGAACACGCTGGCCTGCGGCTCGCCCTTGTCGTCGCGGATGATCACGGTGCCGGCGGTGGCGGTGTAGGACACCGAGTGGCCGTTGATGCTCACGCTGTGCTTGGTGCGCACCGCGGTTTCGGTGCTCGGCGCCTGCACGTCGTCGTCCTTGCTGGCGGCCTTTTTGTCTTTGTCGGGCGGCGCGTCCTTGGCCAAGGTCATGGAGCAAGGCAGCAGCACAAGGCTGCCGGCCAACAGCAAGGTCAAAAGGCGGCGCATGCAATTCCCCGGGGATTGGATCGATGTAAGCCCCGAGTATGCGTATCCCGCCCAGGCGGCGACCGTGACAAAAGTACTGGTTGGCTTACTTTTCGCTGACGGGGTGCGGCGCCGCGATAGCGCAAGATCGTGCCCGGGCAGACCGGGCGGCAAGCAGCGACAGCGCTATCGGACCTGGGATTTTCACCGCCGTGCCGCGCGCCAACGATGTCCCCATGGGCAGAAACAAAAGCCGCCGGGACCCGCGAGGGTGCGGCGGCTTGCTGCTGAACGGCCGCGAGGGCCAGCGGCTCAGGGAGAAGCTGCGGGCGGCTGCGCGGGGGCGGTGGACGTTGCTGGCGCCGGCGCGGGCAACACGAGATTGGGGTTCGCCTGCATCGTCTCCAGCGCACGGATCTGCTGCTTCACGGCGTCGAGCTGTGCATTGGTGTTGTGCAGATCGCTGCTGAGCACCACCGCCTGCTGGCGTGCCTGCTCCTGCTGAGCGGCGACCTGCTGCGCCTGCTGCTGCTGGTTGTTGGCGTCCTGCTGCAGGCTGTGCAGCTTGGCCTCGTTCACCGCGATCATGTGCGCGGCGTACTTGTTGCCGGCGTCCAGCCGCATGGTATCGACCTCGACCTGGCCGAGCGTCTGCGTCTGCGCCACGAAGGTGCGGTAGAGGCTCTCCGCATCGTCGAAGGAATCGGTCTGCATCACACGCCAGAATTCTTTGCCGTGAAACAGCACGATGTAATAGCCCAGCGTTTCCGGACGAAACAGCAAGCTGGCGCCATACGTGCTGTTGTAGGTGGTGCGCACTTCGGTGAGCTGATGGTTGTCGATCAGCTGGCGCAGGCTTTCCACCGTGCTCAGCGGCACGCGCGACTGTGCGGACGCCGAAGCCTGTTCCGGTGCGGGCGGCATCGGGCTATGGCTCGTCGCGGGTGCGCTGGCACAAGCCGAGGTGGCCATGAGCACCATGGTGCCGATGGCGAACAGCATGCGTCGTGAGCCCGCGCTGCGAGTGAAAGCCTTCATTCCGATATTCCCCCGTTGATCGTGGTCTGTCCCGGCATGCGCGAAAGCGCGCATTTCCGCGCCCTTTGCCAGACCATCCAAGACAGTCTAAGGGCCTGTCCGATGCGGTCAAGAGGCAACGCGCCGCTAATAGACGAGCTGCACAGGATGGCATTGCAATGACTGCAGATTGACCGTGCTGACGCCCAGCTGCAGCCCCAGCGTGTCGTTGAGCAACGGCGAAATAACCGATGTGCCCACCTGATTGAGCGGCGCCTGCAAGGTTTGAAAGACAAAGCCGAGCAGCCCGAGCAGGCCGTTGGGCACGCCGCTGGATGCGTTTCCGGAAAGGCTGCCCGAGATCACGTTCTGACACACCGCCACGCTGCCGGTGCAGCCGAGGTTGCCCAGGATGCCGCCGAGCAGGTTGCCCAGGCCCTGCACCAGGCCGCCGACGCCATTGACGATGCCGGCAAGATTCAACGACAGCGTGCTGCCCAGGATGTCGGTGACCTGTTGCGGCGTGTTCTGCAGGAAGCTGTTCAACGACGAGGTGGAACCGTACAACTGGTTCATCGCCGCACTGAGCTGATTGTTGTTGGGGAATAAGCCCGTGTGCGCATTGCTGTTCGCGTTCCACAGATCCGACGCCAGATTGGGTGCGATGCCGGCATTGTTCGGCCCGATCGTCGTGCCCAGCACGGCAGCGTTGAGTGCGCTGAACAAATTGGTGACCGTGCTGCCGATGGCCAGCGGCGTGCCGCCTGCCGGCAGGTTCTCGGTCTTGCCGGCGTAGAACGTATCCGAACCGCTGGCCGGCAAGGCGCCGATCACGAAATGCGTGTTGACGTTGGCAAGCGGATTGCCCGCCAGGGTGATGTTGACCAGCTGCTTGTTGGTGTTGGCGCCGCTGATCTGATCGCAGCTGCCCGCGGTGGAAAATGCATTCGCCTGGGTGATCGCACCCACGCAGGTCTTGAGTACGCTGGAATGGACCTGGATGGCGGCCAGGTCGCGACCACTGCTGTCCTTGGAGGTGCACAGGCTGGTCAGGGTGGCCTGCGAATTGACCAGGTCGATGGCGATCGGCAGGTCCAGATTGATGATGAGCAGCGGACTGATAAGTTTGCCGATCAGTGGCGTGTTGGCAGTGGCAATATTGATGTTGACGAAGGCGCGGATCTGAGCCGTATAGGCCGTGGTGCCGACGCCGCCGATGCCGATGGCCGGCGGCTCGATCACGCTGGCCGCCGCGGTGATCGTGATCGGGTTGAGATTGATGGTCGCGTTGGGGATGGCGATCGCGTGGTTCTTCGTCGCCACGCCCACGGCTGTGCTGATGAGTTGCAGCAGGTTCACCCGCGCATTCAAGGCCGCCTGCGCCGAATCGCCTGTACCGTTCGGCGTGACGACCTGCGCGAACAGGCCGCCGGCCGTGCCGGGCGAGCCCAGCGTGACGGTGCCCGGGGACGCATTGATCGCCGTCGTCACGGCGTTGACCAACGTGGCATTGGCGCTCACCAGCTGTTGCTGGCCCGCCGCCGTGACTGCGGCATTGAGCACATCCGCCAGCGCGCGCACGCCCACCGTCGAGGTGAGCAGTTGATTAAGGCCGCCGACGGTGATGTTCGCCGGCACTTCCACGCCCAGTTGCTTGAGTAGACCCGAGGGAGTGACGGTTGCATTCGCGATGCCTGCGTAACCCACCAGCGAGGCCTCGGGAATGCTCACGCCCACGCTCGTCAGCAATTGACCCAGCGCTGACTTGCCCGACACCACGGCCAGTGTGCTGCCCACGCTGAACACCGCCGTGGGCTGCAACCCGCTGGCCACCGCTTCCGCGCTTACCTTGGGCAGCGCGCCGGCCATGCCCCAGATCGGCAGCACCGGGCGTTGCGCCACCACCTTCACGGCATTGGGCGCGCTGCCTGAGCCGCTGGCGCTGAAGTGATCGGCGATGCCGCTGTTGGCCACCGGGTCCCAGGTGCCGCAGGTGATGGTGAGTGTCTGGGTGGCGCTTTGCGCGAAGCCGTTCTCGACTTGGGCGTTGCCCAGCGCGGCGGAGTTGCCCTGGTTGCCCGCGGTGCAGGCATTGAGCTGTTGCGCACCCGCCAGAGCGGCCAGATCGGCGACTTTCTGGGTATCGCGCTTGGCCCAATAAAGATAGCCCACCTCCACCACGCCAAGCATGGTGACGAGGCTCAGCATCATCAGCAGCAACGTCACGGCAGCCGAGCCGCGTTGCGCCTGCGATGCAGCGACGGCGCCGCGATGGTTGACGCGCCTGCGCCGCCGCTCCTGGCTCTCCAGGCGGATCACGGCGAGCCGCTGCCCACGGACGAGCTGCTGTCGCCCTTGGACACGGTGGTGTCGTAGAACTCGGGGATCGGGTGATCGAAACTCTTGAGATAACGCTGGTAACTCGCCGACGCCTCCTGGCCTGGTATGGGCAAATGTTTGCCTGCATGGCTGCCCTGGACCTGCATGCGCAGCAATTGGCGGGTGGCTTCACCCACCTGAGTCGTCGCGCTGGCAGTGCCGTTATCGATCACCGGTTGCACCGCGACCGGCGGCGGTGTCGGCAGTGCCTGCGCAGTGTTTGCCGCGGGCGTGGCAGTCGCGAGCATCTGGCCGGTGATCGGCGCCTGTTGAGCGTGCGCGACGACGCTCGCCGCACATACCAGCAGGAAGGCCACGCGCAGGCGGCGACGTGCAAATGGATGGCATGTGTTCATGGCCGTGCCTCGTACGCGGTGGCGTCGGTGGTGAAGCGTTGCAGCATGCTGGCGGGCACATCGGTACTGCCGGCGGGCGCGCGTTCGGCCGCGGTGGTCGCCGGCCGGCTTGCCGATGGCGGCGCGTACGGGCGGCGCGACGCGAGCTGCACGGCCAGGCGACGCACATCGTCCTGGCTGCTGGGCGGCAGCTCGCCTCGTTGCATGATGGCGTCCGCACGCGCGCTGTCGCCCGTGAGCATCGCCCACAAGGCGAGGTTCGCAATCACCTTGGCGTTGGTCGGATCGAGTTCGGCGGCCATCGCCAGCGGATCTTTCGCGCTGGCCGTCCGCCCCGCGCACAGGCGCGCGTAGCCCAGGTCGCTGAGATAGGCAGCGTTCACCGGTTCCAGTTCGGTGGCCTTGAGCAATGCCTCGTCAGCCACGCTTTCATGGCCGGCCTGCGCTTCGACCAAGCCCAGGCCGTGCCACGCGGCGGCCGCCTGGTCGCCGCCGAGAAGCTCGCGATACATCGTGCGTGCGGCATCGAGCTGCCCGGTGGCGCGCAAGGCATCCGCCTGGCGACGGCGCAGCTCCGGCGTGCTGCCGAAGCGCTGCCGGTACGCGTCGATGTGCGCGAGCGATGCGTAGTACGCGCCTTGCTGCTGCATCTGGCGGATGAGGTCCATATAGACCGTCTTGTCGTCGCGCGCACCTGCGCTGGGCGCAACCAGCGACGCGGCGGGCGCGTGGTTCGGGTAGCCGCCCAGCGTCTTGCCGCAGGCCGCGGGCAGCACGCACACGGTGGCGCCAAGCAAGGCGCGCAAAAGAACGAAACGCTGCTCCATCGTCAATGTCCTTTGAGCTTGATCATCGTGGCTACCAGCGAGATCACCGCCGGACCGGCCAGCACTACCATCAGGGCGGGAATCAGGGTGAGCATCATCACCACCGTCATCTTCACCGAGAGCTTGCCGCTCAGCTCCTTCATGCGCAGCTTGCGCTGCTCGCGCAGGCGGTCGCCGAACTGGCGCAGCGGTTCCTGCACCGCGCCGCCGTGTTCATGCACCTGCACCAGGATCTGCACGAAGCTCTTGAGGCTGTCGTTGTCGAATTCGCACAGCCGATGCAGCGATTGCATGCGCGTGCGTCCGCGCATGTACAAGGCATTGGCATCGCGCACCTCACGGCTCATCAGCGGCATCGCTTCCTGGAAGCGGTCGGCCACCATCTGCAGGCTCTGGTCAACGCTGAAGCCCACGCCCTGCAACAGGCGCAGAAGGTCGATCAGCAACGGCAGCTCGTCGTCCGCGCGCTTGCGCAAGCGCTTGGCCATGGCAGCCAGCACCAGCTTGGGTGCGATGAGCCCGAACGCGGCCGCCGCAAGAAACACCACGATGGCGTGGAAACCCTCCGGTGCCAGCCACACGAGCACGGGCACGGGCGCCAACAAGGCGAGCGCCAGGCGCAGTCCCAGAAAGATGGCGCGGCCTTGCGCGGTATTGCGGTTGATCTGTCCCAGCAGGAGGCGATCTTCCGAGGTGATCAGCGCCTGCCCCAGGCGGCCCGCCTCGAAGCGCTTGCCCAGCACATCGAGCCCGCGCAGCACGAGTTTCCAGCCGCGTTCGTCCGACCCCGGCGGCGTGCCAGCGCCCTTGCCTGCGGGTGGTCCCAGCAGGGCGCGGTCGAGCATGCGGATTTCCTGTTGCCGCTGCCGGTAGTGGCGCAGCGCCTCGCTGGCGAACAGCGCCAGGCCCGCCACCAACGCGAGCATGGCACCGATGGCGATCCAACCCACTTCCACGGCATACCCCCTGTAAACGATGAAACCGATGGCGACGCGTTGCGTTACAACGACTTGGCGAGGCGGTACAGCAGCAGTCCTCCGGTCAATTCCAGCCCGAGCGCGATCAGCAGAAACTTGTGGCCCAGCGGTTCGGTGAACATCGGCTTGAAGAAGCCCGGATCGAACAGCGTCATGAAGGTAGAGACAGCGACCGGCAACAACGCGAGCACCCAGGCCGACATGCGCGTCTCCGAGGTGATCGCCTTCAGCTCGCTGCGCGCATGCGCGTGGTCGCGCATGAAATCGCTCATGCGCTGCAGGATGTGGTCGGCGCGGCCGCCCACGCGCATGCCGATGCCGAACACGGCATGCAGCAGCGAGAGTTCTTCCAGCGCGTAGGGACGCGACGCCATCGCCAGCGCCTGGTCGAGATCGGCGCCGGCATGCATCGAGGAAAGCGTGCGATCGAGCACGCTGCGCAGCGGCATGGCCACGGATTTGCTGGTGCTCTGGAAGGCCATCGGCAGGCTGTTGCCTACGCTGGTCATGCGGATCATGCCGTCGAGAAAATCCGGCAGCTGGGCCAGCAGCTTCTGTTGCTGCGCCTCGATGCGTCGACGCAGCCACAACCACACTGCCGCTGCGTACAGGCCGAGCATCAGCGGCATGCCCCAGGCGCTGCCGATGCGCCACCAGGCCAGCAGCGCCAGCAGGACGCAGGGGACGGCGAGCGCGAAATACACGGACACTCTTGTGGGCAGGGCGGCGCGCATCAGCACGCCATCGACGCGATGGAGGAAGGCGGGCCGCGGCAGCGGCGGTGACGTCGCCGGCCCTCGCTGGTCGCCGGCACGCTGCGTCACCAGCCGTTGCTCGATGTTCTCCAGGCTCTTGCGGTGCTGCAGGCGCAGTGCGCTGCCCCACCACAATTCGATTGCACCGGCGAGCAACAGCAAGGCGAGCGCGGCAAGGGCGAGCGCCTGGATCATGCGAAGGGACCGTTCGTTTCGCGCAGCATCTGGCGGAACGGCTCCAGCTTGGTCGTGTGCGGCTGCAGGCCGAGGCTCATCCAGCGATCGACGTCCTTGCCGTCGCGATCGACGAAGGGATCGTGGCGATACATGTCCTGCGTGGTGATCACGTTGTCGCCCACGCCGGTCACCTCGGTGATCGACGAGATCACCCGGCGGCCATTGCTAAGGCGCGCGATCTGCACGACGAAATCCACCGCGCTGGCGATCTGCCGCCGCAAGCTGTTTTCGCTGCCCTGGAAGCCCGCGAAGCCGGCCAGCATCTCCAGGCGATAGAGGGCGTCGCGCGGCGAGTTGGCGTGAATGGTGGACATCGAGCCGTCATGGCCGGTGTTCATCGCCTGCAGCATTTCCAGCACCTCGACGCCGCGCACCTCGCCCACCACGATGCGGTCGGGGCGCATGCGCAGGCTGTTGCGCACCAGGTCGCGGATGCTCACGGCGCCTTCGCCGTCGAAACTGCCGAGGCGGCTCTCCAGGCGCACCACGTGCGGGTGGTTCAGCGAAAGCTCGGCCGTGTCTTCCACCGTGATCACGCGCTCGTGGGCGGGAATGAAGTTGGCTAGCGCATTCAACAAGGAGGTCTTGCCGGAACTGGTGCCGCCCGAGACGATCACGTTACAGCGACCCAATACCGCGGCCTCGAGGAAGGAACGGATGGCGCGATCGAAGGTGCCCTTTTCCTGTAGTTCGTCCGGCGTGAATGGGTCTTTGCGGAATTTGCGGATAGAGACGCACGGGCCGGCGACGGACAGCGGCTCGATGATCGCGTTGAGGCGCCCGCCGTTGGGCAGGCGCGCATCCACCATCGGATTGGAATCGTCCAGCCGGCGCCCGAGCGGAGCGAGGATGCGCCGCACGATGCGCAACAGATGGTGATTGTCGCTGAAGCGGATGTTTTCGCGCTTGAGCACGCCGTGCCGCGACACGTACACGTCGTCGTGGCCGTTGATGAGAATATCTTCGACCTCGGCGTCCAACAGCAGGTCGTCGAGCGGTCCGAAGCCGGTCAGCTCCTTCACCAGCGCGCCGGACACCTGCTGCATTTCCGATTCGTTGACCGGTATGCGCCACTCCTGCACGAAGCTGGCCGTCTCGGTTTCCACGTAGCGGGTCACCGTGGTGCGCGACCACGAGGCGATGTCGATGCGCTGGTCTTCGATGCGGTTCAGCAGGAATTCGTGCGCGGCGGACAGCACATCCTGGAACTGCTGGGTCTGGTCGAACGGCAGCGCGGGCCCGTCCAGGCGGGACGAGACGTCGGCACGGCGCAACGCGGCAGCCAGCAGTGCGCTGGATGCGTTCAATGGCGTTTCCATAGGGTCCCCCCCCATCGATTGAATAAGGTCTTCCAGCCGCCCGATTCGCTCTCGCGCTTGCAGCGCAGGCGGAAGCGGCCGAGCAGGGGAGCGAGCGCGCGGACATAGGCGTCGCTCGACGCGGTTTCATGCAGCAGCGATCCGCGATTGGCGGCGGCGCGCAGGCTGCGTGAGCGTTCGGGCAGGACGGCCAGCAGCGGCAGGCCGAAGCGCTCGGCCATGCGGGCCGCCGTGATGCCGCAGGCTTCGTCGTAGCGGTTGACCACCAGGGATACGCGCAGGTCGCGCGCCTGCGCCCGCTCCAGCTGGCGCAGGCAGGCATCGAGCGCGACCATCGAGCCCAGCGCCTGGTCGGCCACCAGCCAGATTTCGTCGGCCATCTTGAGCATGCTGTGGGCGACATCGTCCAGCATGCGGGTGTCCAGATCGCACAGCACGAGGTCGAACATCGCGAGCAGCCGATCGAGCAGCGGGCCGACGTCGGGGCCGGCCAGGCTGATGGCGCGCTCGCGCGGCTGGCCGAGCACGGCAACGCCGCTGGCATGGCGCGGCATCGCCGTGCGCACCAGGGTGGCGTCGATGCGGCTCGCGTTGCGCAAGGCGTCGTCGAAATGGAAGTCGCCGCCGGTGCCGAGGTAGAGCCCGATGTCGCCGCTGGAGTGGCCCAGGTCGAGCAGCATGACGTTGTTGCTGCTGGCCGGCGTCGCCGCCGACGGCTTGACCGCCGCCGCCAGCGCGCCCAGATGGGCGGCCAGCGTGCTGCTGCCCAGGCCCGGCCGGGCGCCGCACACCAGCACCAGCTGGCCGCGCTTGCGCGCGCGCGCGGGATGGCCGTCGACGGCGCTGAGCAGCTGATCCAGCGCCGTCTTGAGCTGGTCCAGGATCTCGTCGTCGCCGGCATCGATGTCGATGAAGTCTTTCAAACCCGCGCGCATCGCACTGAGCACGCAGGCGCCGCGGTCCGATGCGGCCGAGCCGATGCCGAGCAGGATCAGGCCCGGATCGAGCGCCATGAGCTGGCGGGCGATTTCCGCGGACGCCTCGGTGTAGCCCCTGGAAAAGTCCAGCAGCACCAGGCGCGGTTGATGTTCGTCGAGCACGCGACGGCTCGCACTGAATTGCAGGCTGTCGCACCACGCCAGCATCACCAGGTTGCGCAATCGCGCGGAAAAGCGCTGCGCATTGCTTTCGTCCGGCGAGTACAGCAACAGCGTCGAATCCAGCGCCGGCTTGGTCAACGTCACCACCGAGGGTTTTGCTTGCATGGCCATGTCCTCAGCGCGAGAAGCCCGGCAGTTGATCGGAACCGGCCGGATTGAGCAGCCACGAGCCCCATACCGGCAGGTTGTTGCGTTGCTCGCGCTCGCCGGGCAGCGGCAGCTTGGTGTCCTTCGCGATCGGACGAACCAGATGCGGCGTGACGATGAGCACCAGCTCCTTGTCCTGGCGGCTGTACTTCAGATCGCGGAAGAACGAACCGAGGATGGGGATGTCGCCCAGCAGCGGGATCTTGTCCACCTGGCTGGTGATGTTCTGGCTGACCAGGCCGCCGATGATGAAAGTCTCGCCATCGCCCAGCTCCACCGTGGTGTCGGCGCGGCGCGTGCTGATCGCAGGCACCGAGACGCCGTTCAACACCACCGCGTTGCTGTAGTCGAGATCGCTCGCCTCCGGCGCGACCTTGAGCGCGATGCGATCAGGCGCGAGCACGGTTGGTGTCACCGTCAGCCCGATGCAGAACGGCTTGTACACGATGGTGGTGGTGCCCAGGCCCTGCGGTTCGGGAATCGGCAGCTCGCCGCCGGAGAGGAAGCTCGCGCTCTGGCCCGACAGCGCCACCAGGGTGGGTTCGGCGAGCACGCGCGCCATGCCGTCGCTCTGCAGCAGGTTGAGGTTGGCGTTCCAGGAGTGCAGGCCATTGGCGCTGGTATGGCCCATCACCAGATTGAACGCCGACGAAATCGCGCCGCTGCCGCTGCTGGCGGCCGCACCCAGCGGCGAAGCGAAGCCATAGCTGAAGCCGTTGTTGGTGGCGTTGAAGTTGATGCCGATCTGACTCATCACGGTCTTGTCGAACTCGACCACCTTCACTTCCACCTGCACCACGCCGCCGCTGGCGACGCTGGAGAGATCCAGTACCGCGCCCTTGTTCTGGGCGGCGAGGACGCCGCGTTCGTGCTCCAGCATGCTGGTGGCCTGGCCGCCCAGCACGGCTTCGTTGTCCTGCACGGCAAGCCGCAGGCCGCCATCGCCCTGCAGCGCCATCTGGCCCGCGCTGCGCACTTCGACGGCGACGCGTTCGGGCGCGGCATCGCCGCGCCGCCACAACAGCAGCGTGGTCGTGCCCGGCTTCTTGCCCACCAGCAGCGCGTCGCGCTGCCCTTTCAGCATCACGATGTCGGTGACCGTGGGATCGGCAATCGCCACGCGCTCGATCGCATTGGGCAGATGCCAGGGGCGTTGCTCATGCACCTGCAAGGCGATGGCGGCATCGTTGACGCTGGCGGCGTGGGCCACCAGCAACGGCAGGCCGGTGGCCAGCAGGGCGAGAATGAGGCGGTGGCGCTGGATCATGGGCTCACCGTCTGCGGCGCATGGGAGGACGACGCGGTGCTGCCGCGGATGATTTCCAGGCCACCTTGCATGGGTGTACGCGATGGTGCCCGTGACGTGTTGGCCTTTGCGTGGCCGATCAGGCTCGCATCCCGGATGCCTGCGTACGCACGGTTTTCCGGCGTGAGCAGCCAGGTGCGCTGTTCGGCGGTCAGGTCGCCGCGCGACGCCAGCAGACTGGGCGGCAGCGGGAACAGCAAATCGCTGGGCATGCTTTCATCGCCCGGATGGCGCAGTGCGAGCGACAGCCTGCCGGCCTGCAGGCCGAGTACCAGCGGGTCGATCTGTGCCAGCGGCACGGCCAGCACCGCCATGCGCGCGGGCGGTTCGGGCGTGTCGCTCTTGCCGGATGCCTCGGCGACGCCGACCTTGGGCAAGTCGCGCGCGCCATAGGCGAGCACGCGCAGGCGCGCGGCAAGCACGCGGCTATCGGTGTGCTGCCTGCCCATCGTGGTCGCTTCGGGGTCTTCCATCTTCAGCGTCAGCACCACGTCCACATAATCGCCGGGCTGGACGCGATAGCCGACGCCGGAGACTTCGTCCACCGGCACCGCCAGCGCGCGTTCGCCGGGACGCAGCTGCATCGCGATGGGGTTGGCAAGCAGGGAGGCGGTGACGATGCTGCCTTCGGGAATGTCCACGCGGGGCACCTGGCCAATCAGCGCTTCCAGTTGCACAAAGCTGCCTTCGGGCGCGGCGGCTACCGGCACATCCCGCAATGAGGACGCCTGTATCACCTGGCCGGCCGGCAGCGCCTGCGCCGCTACGAAGGCGTGTGCCGTCTTGGCTGGCGGCGCCGGTGCAGGCGCCGGCAGCGGCGTGGTGGCGACGGGTGCCGGCGTATCCTGGCGCTGTTTGCCGAGGCCGAACGCGACCAGGGCCAGCACCGTCGCGAGGACGACCAGCGCGATGGCGGCGATGCGTGACACGTTGTGCATCTGTAGTGGCTCCGGTTCGCTTCGGTAGTCAGCTGCCAAGATCCAGCTGCACGGTGGCCGTGCTGCGGAGATTGGCGTTCATGAGCCACCCATACAGCGCGCTCGCGCCGGGTATGAACGGGTGGGTGTTGTAGTCGAACGAGGCCACCACCGTGATGCACGACATGGCGGCATTGCTGGGACACGGCGTGGCCGCGGACACGGCCACTGGGGCATAGCTGCCGCCGGGTGCGGGCGGCGTGGCGCAATTGGCGCTCTCGCTGGCGAAGGCCAGCAGCCACGCCATGGAACGCTGGGCGGCGTAGCAGGCATTGCTCTGGCGCTGCGCGATGGAGCCGTACTGGAGCGCCGCGCGCGCGCCTTCGGTCGAGGCCAGCGAGAGCGATTGCTGAGCGGCGAAGATCATCACACCGCTCAGCGTGATCAGCAGCAGCGGCAGCACGCCGAGCATGAAGATCAGCGCGAACTCGATCGCGGCCACGCCGCGCTGGCGGGACGGACCGGAGCATCGGCGGCCGTTCATGGCTGGCCCCAATGCAACAGCTCGGGCGTCAGCACCGTCGCAATGGTGGCCATGCCGAGATAGGCGGCATGCGGCAGGCCGATGCGGCCCTCGCGCGCCCGGAGGGAGCGACGCCACAGCGGCGATGCATGCATCTGTCGGCGTACCGTGGCGACGCCTGGTGCACAGGCGATGCGTGGTACGCGCAACAGCAGCACGCCGACCGCGTGCAGGCCGGTCATCAGGCATCCGATGATCCAGATCGGCAGCAAGGCGCGCACGCCGAGCAGAAAGCCCAGCGTGGCAAAGAATTTGACGTCGCCCGCGCCCATCCAACGGATCGCGTAGAAGGGCAGCATGGTGAGCAGGCCGGTGGCCAGGCCGGGCAGGGACGGCCAAGTTCTGGCGGACGTGCCAAGCAGCCATTGCAGCAGCGCGGTGATGACCGCCATCGACAACGTGGCGGCGAGCCAGGCATTGGGGACGCGGCGCGCGTACAGGTCGCTCAGCACCACCGGTGCACTGAGCACGATCGCGAGCAACGAAAGTATTGAAACCATGCCCTTCCCCCGCCAAAGCCATGCGGCCATCCCTGGCCGGCCTCCGATCAACCGGTGGCGCCGCCGCTCCGCGGCGCCTTCCTTCAAGTGGTCGCGCTGGTGACGATCTTGCCGAGCGCCGTAAAGATGCTGCTGAAGAAGTCGATCAGCGGCTGGTGGAACGCCGTCACGAGCACGCCCGCGACGATCGCCGCAAGCAGGCCGTATTCCAGCGCCGTGACGCCGTCTTCTTCAGCAAGGAATTTCTTGATCGTTGCGTTCATCGTTTTGGTCTCCCGTAGCGCCCTGCGCTTCTCATGACGGCGAAATCAAGCACCCGTTATTGGTTATCGACGGGGAGTCGTTCGCGCTGAGCGGATTCCCATAGGCCATTCGTACTATGGGGCCGCGTGCATTGGCCTTTATTTAATCGGTCTAATAATCCGAATGGCTAGTTAGATCGATTAACGACAGTTACCCGAAAGGGTTCTTTCACGGGTGAAGTCGATGAGTTCAAAGTCACGTGATAAAGCGTGAGTTTTGTGAACTCAATTTCACATCGATTAATCGCCGACAACCGGCGTGAGCGCACGTGGCGCATGGCTCGAGATTCATCGAAAACCCCCTGAAAAAGTACGTTCCAGCCGTCCTGGCGGGAGTGGTGTACAGCCACAGTCTTATTTGGACGTGCGTGACTGCTTGCACAAAAACGGCAGGCGTCCGCCAGATTTATGTGATGCAGATCACAAACGGGCAAGTGTTATTTCAGACAAAAGATTAGTTGCCGAATATGTGCATGGAGACGCCTGCGCGAAATCTTTAATGCGGCGTGTTACTGGCGAAAATCGCTAACGATTAATGGCGAGTCGTCTTGGATGCCTCAGGGGGGGCAAACAATGGAAGTTGAGAACGACCTCGGATTGCAATCGCCCGATCTCGTCACCCTGTGCGGCATTTTCAAGATCTGCGAGCTCGAGCTGATCTTGCTTGGCAAGCAGGGCCCGCGCGCGCACGCCGACTCGGTGGCGTCGGAGCAGGCCATTTACTTCAGCGGTGAAGTGAACTTCGCATTTCGCGGCCGCTTTGCTTTGCCGCCGGGCTGGTGCCTGTTCGGTTACCTGCATCAGACCTCCGACGAAAGCTGGTGCCACGGCACCACGCTGGGCGCGGGCATGGCCTTCACGGTGTTTCCCGAAGGCATCAGCGAATTCGTACTCAGCAGCGGCAGCCGCGTCACGGGCGTGCTGGTGCCGCAGCAGCGCCTGGCGGACAAATACCTGGAGCTCAATCCGCATCAGCCGGAGCTGCCCACGCGGGCGATCCAGTTGTTCAGCCTCTCCGATGACGAACGCGCGCGCGCGTTGCGCGCGCGCATCGACCAGGTGCGGGCGCGCGTGCTGCGCCCGCCCGGCGAGGTTGCGCCGCAGGATATCGACCTTGACGGCTTGCTCGAAACCCACCTCATCGCCGCGCTCTCGGTGCGCCCGGAGGATCGGCCCGCCTGCTCGCGCGGCCGGCGCACGCACTATCTGGCCATGCAGCGCGCCGAGGAGTTCATGCGGCGCAACCTGCGTCGTGACATCTATATCACCGAGCTGTGCAACGCAGCCGGCGTGAGCGAACGCGCGCTGCGCTATGCGTTCGACGATCTGCTCGGGGTGTCGCCCAATCGCTATCTGTCGATGCTGCGCCTGTGCACTGCGTGCAAGAACCTCACGCTGTCGGATGCGAGCCGACGCTCAGTGAAATCGGTGGCCCTGAGTTGCGGCTTGTGGGATCTCTCGCGGTTCGCCGACCACTATCGCCGCGTATTCGGCGAGCGCCCGCGCGACACACTGATGCGTGCGCCGCCGTTCGAGGCGGCCTGAGCCGCCATCCCGTTTCCATCATCGGCACTTCCCGCCACGCGCTTTGACACGCCGATACGGGCGCGTGCCGGATTTGTGCAGGTCGCTGCCGTATTTGCGCCAGGCCTTGCCGGATTGGCTTATGCCGTTGCCGGATTGGAACATCCGACCCGCCTCGCGATCGTTGTAATGAACCCCAGCGATGCCGAGAGCGCATGACGTGCGCCGGTACTGCTCGCATGGACTGTATGCGCGGACACATGACGTGGTCCGCGCCGGCCAAAAGGGGACATCTCAATGAATCGCATCTATCGTCTCGTGTGGTCCGATTGCCGGTGCGCGTGGGTACCGGCATCCGAACTTTCCTCGCAACGCCATCGCATGTCGCGCCAGTCCGGCGTCGCACCGTCGGTGCGCGCCTTGCTGATAGGCACTCTGGCGCTGTGTGCGCTGGCCTATCACCCGGCGTCGCATGCGCAAGGCACCGACGACGCCAAGCTCGACGATCTCATGGGCCTGGTGTCCAAGTACGAACATCCCACGGCAGCGTCGGCGCCGCTGGCGGCCAGCGTGAATGTGCAGGCGGTCGGTCAGCGTGTGGTCGTTGCCGTGCCTGGCGGCGCGGACGCCGCGCCGTCGACGATGTCGACGCGACGCAAGGGGCAGCTGGCCGGCGTGCATGTGCGGACAGCGCTGCCGATCGTACCGACCAGTCAGCAGATGGGCTCGGGCGTGGCGCTCCCGGCCGGCCTTGGCTCGCGTGTGGGTGCCGCATCCGGCGGCGCCAACGTCGCCCTCTTGGGCCAGGGCCTGGTCTCGACGGCGCTGCCGGCAACCCAGGATGTGGCCGATCGCAATCGTGCCGTGACCTTCGCCACCCACGCCGTCGTCACCAGCTCGTTGGTGGACCACAGGGCGCCCGCTGCAGTCGATGCGGACGGCCTCGTGCATGTGGGTACGCCAGCCATCCCGCTCGGCCATGCGGGCATCACCATCGCTCCGGTGGATGCCACGGTGGCCGCACGCACCGCCGTGCTGGCAAACAACGGCGACCTGGCCGATGCGCATGCACATGTCGGCGTATCGGTACCCTTGTTGTCAAGTACGCCGCTGGTGAACGCGGACGTGAATCTTCATTTGGACGGCCAAATCGTCGGCGCGCTCGCGCCGGTGGTCAAGCCGATTACCGGCAGCGTTGCATCGGGCAACGTGGGCTCGGTGGTAACAGCGCTGCCGGCGACGGTCGAGGGCGTGACCGGTGCGGTGACCGGCATCGTCGGCGGCGTCACCGCTGCAACACCGCTGGGCGGCGCCGTCACAGGCGTCGTGCCGCCGGCGGTCGGCACGGTCAACGGCGTCGTCGGCACGGTCGCCGGTGCGGCCTCGCCCAGCGGCCTGGGTGGCGTGCTCGGTTCGGGCCATGGGCTTGGCGGTGTCGTCTCGGGTGTGACCTCGACGGTGGGCAGTGTCGTGCAGCCGGCTGCTGCAGGCGGCGGTCTGGGCAGCGTCGGTGGCGTGGTGTCCTCCTTGCCGGCGACGGTCGCCGGTGTCACCAACACGGTGGCTGGCGTGGTTGGCGGAGTCACGGCGGCAACGCCGCTGGGCGGCACCGTCACGGGCGTCGTGCAACCGGCGGTTGCCACCGTCAACGGTGTGGTCGGCACGGTGGCGGGCACGGCCTCGGGCAGCGGTCTGGGTGGCGTGCTTGGTGAAGGCAATGGCCTTGGCGGCGTTGTTTCGGGCGTGACCTCGACGGTAGGCAGCGTGTTGAAGCCGGTCGCCACGGGCGGTCCGCTCGGTGCGATTGCGAATCTTCCTTCCACGGTGAACGGTGTGACCGGCACGGTGACCGGCATCATCGGTGCGGCGACGGCGGGTACGCCGCTGGCGGGCGCGACCAGCGTGCTGACACCGGTGACCGGCGCGGTGAGTACCGTGGTGGGCAGCGTGGCCGGCACGGCTTCGGGCAACGGGCTTGGTGGCGTCCTGGGTGCGGACGACGGCACGCTGGGCAAGGTCTTGCCAGATCTGGGCAAGACCGTGGGCGATCTCACTTCGACGGTCGGCGCCGTGCTGGCGCAGCCCAATGGCAGTGGCCTTGCCACAGCGCTTGGAACCAATGGCACGGCATCGTCGCTGCTGGGCAACGTCACCAACACCGTGGCCGACACGGTAAACAGCGTACCGGGCGTGCAGCTGGGCGCGACCGGCAATGGACAGTCGTCCGGCCAGAATCTGATCGGCGCCGTTCCTGGCGGGTCCAACCTGATCGACAAGGCCGTGCCCGGCGTCGCTTCGCTGCTGGGCGTGGCACCGGCGGCGCCGAGTGCGGGCGGCACGGGTAGCGGCGCGGCAGGCGTACCGGTCGTACCGGCGCCGTCCGCCACGCCGACGGGCCTGGTCGTGGGCAATGGCGGTGTCGTAGGCACCGCCGGCCAGCTGCTCGGTTCGTCGACCAATGCACTGTTCAGCAACAGCAACGGCTACGTCACCAATGGCGGCCTGAAGGTGAATGCAGCGAACTTCACCCAGGGCTATTCAGTGGTGAGCGTGGCCGGCCTGCCGGTGGTCAACGCCACGCCGGTGGGCACGCTGCTCACGACGGTGGGCGGCGCCACGCTCGGCGGTACCGGCAGCAATTCGCATCTGACCCTGATCGGCTCGGTGAGCTCGGACAGCTACATCACCAACGTCAACAACGGCGCCGCGGGCGGACTGCTTGGTCTGGCGCTGCCGAACAGCGCACCCGCCTGGGCCTCCACCTGCGCGAACGTGCTCGGACTGGTGAAGGCCTCGTGCTGGGCCGTCAATGCGGCGCAGGACTATCAGGTGCTGATGGGCGATGGCGCCACGGCCAACGGTTCGAAGGAAGTGGTGATCGGCACCAACGCCAACCACACCTTGCCTGCGGTGACGGCCGCCAGCGCGTTCCCTGGCAACGGCGCCAACGATCCCAATGATCCCTCCGGCGTGCCCACCGACGACTACAACGCGCGCCTGGGACATTCCGTGGTGATCGGCGACAGCGCGAGCGGCACGGCAAATGCGCAGACCATCATCGGCGCCAACGCCACCGCGAGCGTGGCCAACAGTGTGGCCCTGGGCAATGCCTCGTCCGCCACGCGCGGTGCCCAGACCGGCTATGTCGCTTACGGCATGCCGGCGCTGCAGAACTCGGCAGGCGAAGTGTCGATCGGCGCCCAGGGGCAGGAACGCCAGATCACCCATGTAGCCGCCGGCAGCGCCCTGACCGACGCGGTGAACGTGGCCCAGCTCGAAGCGGTGTCGTTCGCCACCGGCAATTCGGTGCAGTACGACGACAGCACGCACAACACCGTCACCATGAACAGCACGACCAGCACCGACGGCGGCGTCACCGGCGGCACCTCCATCGCCAACCTGCACCAGGGCGACATCGGCGCCACCAGCACGCAGGCCATCAATGGCTCGCAGCTGTGGCATTGGACGCAGGACACCACCAATGTCTACAGCAACACCAGCCTTTACAACGCGATCCAGAACATCAAGCCGGGTGGCACCACGATCAACAACGGCGGCCCGGTGAAGTACTTCAACGTCAACTCGACGCTCGCCGACTCCACCGCCACCGGTGTGAACAGCGTCGCGGCTGGCCCGGCGGCCACCGCGAGCGGCAGCAGTGCCGTGGCGGTGGGCAACGGCGCGAGCGCGACGGCGGACAACGCCGTCGCACTCGGTGCGGGCTCGCTGGCTGATCGTGCGAACACCGTCTCGGTGGGCAGTGCGGGTAGCGAGCGCCAGATCACCAACGTGGCGGCGGGCACCACCGCTACCGACGCGGTGAACCTTGGCCAGATGCAGGCGAGCATCAACACCTCCACCCAGGGCACGGTCCGCTACGACTCCAACACCGACGGCTCGACCAACTACAGCAGCGTCACGCTGGGCAACGGCAACGCCGGCACCACCATCCACAACGTCGCCGACGGCACGCTGGCCAGCGACGCGGCCAACGTCGGACAACTCAACGCCGGCATCCAGCAGGCGCAGAACTGGGCGCAGAACTACACCGACCAGCGCTTCAACCAACTCAGCGGCCAGATCCAGAACGCCAGCAACCGCGCGAATGCCGGCGTTGCCGCCGGTATGGCGATGGCAGGGCTGCCGCAGGCGTACGAACCGGGCCGCAGCATGGCGGCGGTGTCCGGCGGCACGTTCCGCGGCGAATCGAGCATCGCGGTGGGCGTGTCCACCATCTCGCAGGGTGGGCGCTGGGTTTACAAGCTCACCGGCAGTGCCGATACGCGCGGCGATGCGGGCTTCTCCATCGGCGCGGGCATGCAGTGGTAAGGCTGGCCACACGGGCGTACGTCGGATAACGATCAAGGGGAATCGTCATGCGCAAGATCATCCATGGGACGCGATTGTTGCCTGCCTTGTTGGCGGCGGCCGTCGCGATGGCCATCAGCAGTGCCGTGCCCAGTCACGCGCAGACGGCGGAGGCCGAGCCGGGTTTTCCCGACCCTGCGCACGCCACCATGCCGGAGGGCGTGTTCGTCAACGTGGAAAACCTCCGCAAGCTCGCGCCGGGCATGACCAAGCATCAACTGTACGATCTGCTCGGCGCGCCGCATTTCAACGAAGGCGTGTTCGGCGTGCGTCGCTGGAACTATATCTTCGCGTTCCGCCAAACCGATGGCGGCGCGATCAAGTGCCAGTTCCAGGTGCAATTCGACAAGAGCCATCTCGCTCAGGCGTTCTACTGGAAGCCCGAAGCGTGCAAGAACCTGCTTGCACCACCGGCACCACCACCGTCCCCCGCGCCTGCGGCGACACCGATGATGGCATTGACGTTGTCGTCCGACGCGATGTTCGGCTTCGACAGCGCCGCGCTCACCGCCGAAGGACGTTCCAACCTCGATCAACTGCTGTCGCGCGTGCAGGAAGCCAGCCATATCCAGGACATCATGATCACCGGCTACACCGACCGCATCGGCGACGAACGCTACAACCTCGCGCTGTCACAGCGGCGCGCCGAGGCAGTCCGCGACTATCTCGCGACTCATGGCGTCCCGCCCGCCGCGATGCAGGTTTCCGGCCGCGGCGATGCCGATCCCGTCGTGCAGTGCCATGACAAAAAGCGCGACCGGTTGATTGCCTGTCTCGCACCCAATCGCCGAGTCGAACTGAAAGGCTCGGCGAAAACCCAAGCACCGATGTGAGCGTCGAGGAGCCTGTCGCAGTCGGCATCGTGGCGGACCATGGAACCGGTGACCCTTCACGGCGCTCCCCCCTAGCGCCGACCCCCGCCACGGTGCCGACTACGACAGGTTCGCGATCGACGCATGAGCCAAGGAAACACCGGCACGGAAGGCGTGCCATCCCAGGAGCAGGAGGATCGTCTGATGAAATCCGTTTATTCGATCTGTCAACGCGAAGGCCGGCAGTGGTGCATCACGATGGGCCAGCAGTTGGTGCGCGCCCAGCTGTGTCCAGCCGTGGCGATCAAGCTGGCGCGCCGGCTGGCGCGTGAACATCACGATGCGACGGGTTTTCCGTCCCGGGTGGAATTTCTCGGTGGCAAGACGACCATCGTGCTCGGCCGTTACGGCGTGCAGTAGCTCCAGCGAAAAAAAAGCCCCCGGCGCGAACGCCGGGGGTTGCGAAAGGCGACGAGCAGGGGCGTCGTCGCAGCGTGCTCTGATTACAGGTCGATACCGAAGCCTGCGCCCACCGAGGTCTGCGAACCGCTGGTGGTGGCGCCCACGCTGAGGTGCGCCGTGCTGCCCAACGGCGCCGCGTAACCCACCGACAACGCCGAACGCGAACCCTGGTAGCCCACGCCCGCGGCGAGGCGGCCGATGCCGGTGGCGCCGGCCGCGTTGATCGCCATCTGCGTGGAGGCCGCACCCATCGCGCCCTGGTCGTTGATGCGCTTGTTGACCTGGTTGAACTGGTCGTTCATCTGCGTGCGCAGATCCGACAGCGTCTGCTGGTTGCCCATCGCGGCATCCGTATAGGCCTTGGCGGCCTGCAGAGTCTGCGAGGAGGAGGCATCGGTATAGGTCTTGGCCGTGGCCAGCGCTGCATTGACCTGGCTGTTTACCTGGCCCACGTTCGCTGCATCGGTGGCATTCACGCCAGCGGCCACATTGGTGATCGTGCGCTGATTGGTCGCCGTACCCACTGACACCGTGTTCGCTGCATTGGCCACCGAGCCCTGACCCAGCGCCACCGAATTGGCTGCATTGGCCTGTGCGTTCTGACCAATCGCTGTGCCTGATGCTGCCGTGACCGACGCGCTCTCGCCAACCGCGACGGCGTTGGTCGCTGCCGCCGTGATGTTGGTATTGGCGCCCACCGCCGTGCTGCCGTCGGCGCCGACCTTGGCGTTGCCGCCCAGTGCGGTGTCGTTGGGGCCGGCGGCAAAGCTGCCGCCGCCGATGGCGGTGCCGTTGCTGCCACCGGCGGCGGCACCATTGCCAATGGCTACGCCGCCCGAACCGCTGGCCACCGAAGCAGCGTTGCCGCCATCCACGGCCAAGGTGTTCGGCATAGACGTGCCGCTGCTCTTAGGTAGCGCGTTGATGGCGTTGAACAGCGACGCGACGTCCTGCTGCTCGGTGGCCATCGCATCGTTCACCAGGTTGACCGTGCCCTGATTGAGCTGTTGCGCATAGCTGGTGGCGGACCCAAGCGTCTGCTGTGCGCTGCCGTCGACATAGGTATGCATCTGTCCGACATTCACTGCATCAGTATCGGCAACGCCGGAAGTGACCCCATGAATCAGCGTGCCATTCGCGCCGCTCAGGGTGAGGCTGGACTTGTCGGTGCCGTCATAGCTCACCGCAAGCGCGTTGGCGCCGCCACCGACCGAAGCCAGGCCCTGGTTGAGCTGAGTGAGGTTCACTGCGTCGGTAGCCGACGTACCCGCTGCAACGTTGGTGATCTGACGCTCGGCACCCGCCGCACCGACGGATACGCTGTTGGCGCGATCGGCTACCGCGCCGGCACCGATGGCGACGGCGTTCTGCGCCGTGGCGGACGCGTTTGCACCAAACGCGATGGCGTTGTTGGCCGAGGCCGCGGCGGCGCTGCCGAATGCGATGCTGTTGCTGATGGATTGCGAGGACTGGCTGGGATCGGCATTGGGATTGCCCGCGATCGAGCTGGCGCCGATCGCCAGGTTGCCCGTGCCTGCACCGCCGCCTGCCCATGCGCCAGCGCCCATAGCTACATCGGTGGCGTTGTAGGCGACTGAGCTGACGCCGATGGCCACGCTGTAATCGCCATTGGCGGCGGCCGCAGCGCCGAGGGCGGCGGACTCCGAGCCGGCGGCGACCGCCTGTATGCCCGTCGCCGTGCTCGCGTACCCCATCGCCTGGGCGCCCAGGCCGATGCTGGTGCTCAGGTCGCCCTGCGCCACGGCCTGATACCCGAGGGCGACGGTGCCATCACCCAGCGCCTGTGCCGCCGTGCCGACAGCGACCACGGGATTGTCGTAACCACCGTTCGCATTGGCGGAGTTGCCGATGGCCACGTTGTTGGCCTGCGCCGCATTGGCGCCCACGCCCACGGCGGTGGCACCGTGCGCGGTGGCCTGCGCGCCGGGGCCCACGGCGACGGCGTAGTCGCCGCTGGCGGTGGCGCCGACCGGATTGCCGGAGATGTCGAATGCCTTCGGTGTGCCGGTGGCATCGACGATGTAACCGCCGATCGCCACGCTGCTCAGGCCCGAGGCCTGCGCATTCGCGCCGAGTGCCGCGGTGTTGTAGTTGCTTGCGGTCGCGCTGTAACCGAGTGCGGTGGCGTAATTCGCGCCGGTCGTCGCGCTGTGGCCGATGGCGGAGGAGCCGATACCCACGGCAAACGTGTTGCCGCCCACCGCGGTGCTGTAATCGTCATTGGCCCAGCTGTTGTAGCCGATCGCGCTGCTCTCCGCGCCCAGCGCGGTACTCATCGCGCCGGCAGCGATGCTGTTTGCGCCCAGCGACAGCGCCGAGTCGCTGCCGTTGCCAGCGCCGTCGGCGGAGAAGTACGGGTCGCTCGGATCGGCCACTTGTGGCGTCACCAACGCGAGCGGCCCGGGCTTGGTCGCATTGGCGGTCGAGGATGCGCTGTCGCCGTTGTCCGCCGCGAGCGCGCCGCCAGAAAACAGCACGCCGACGGCCAGCGATGCGGCGGCCAGCGATGCACGAACGCGCTTGCTGCCGTTGCCCTTGCCGCGCGCGCTGGCCAGTTCGCTGGCGACGACAAGCATGCCGCGCGTTGCATTCCAGATCTTGCTGTGGATCGTGTTCATGGAGTTCTCCCCGGATGGTCGGCCGTGATGTCTGCGCGTCTGAAGGTGCGCATGGCGATCACGACCGCGAGACGTATGGACGTCCCATTGAATGAGGTGGATTGGCGTCCGCCGCGCTCCCCGCGCAGCGGACGTCCTGTGTGGCTTAGTTGTAGGTGCCCAGCACCGCGACACCGGTGAACACGGCGGCGCCGGTCACGGTCACGTAGTAAGTCCCTGCGGCCGGTGCGCGCACCGAGACGGACTCGGTGTTGGTGCTGGCATGCACCGAGGCGTAGTCGTACGAGCTTGCGCTCGCCGCACTGCCGCGCTTCACGTAGAGCGACACGTCGCCGCTGCCACCGCTGGTACGGAAGGTCAGCATGCCGGTGCCGCCGGGTACCACCAGGGTGAACTGCTGGCTGCTGCCGGCAGGCCCTTGCGTGGTCACCGCTACGCCATTGGTGAGCGTCGTGGGGCCGGCCGGGGGCGGATTGGTGGTGGGCGGCAGCGAGGTATTCCCCCACGTATAGGCCAGCGCCGTGAACTTGCTGATGTCCAACGAGCCGAAGCCGGTGGTGAAATCCCAACCGGCGCCTGCGTTGTAGCCGTAGCTCTTGCCGCCGAAGGACACGCCGTTGTTGCCGGTGGTGACGTCATGCAGCACTTCGGCATGGTTCGGGAAATCGCGGTACATCAGGCTGGCGGGAAAGCCGATGGTGTTGTTCGCGTAAGTCTGCACGCGGGCGAACACGCCGGTGAAGATGGGCGAGGCCAGGCTGGTTCCACTGACGACATAGCGCCGCCCGCCGATGAAGATCTCCGCGCCGGAGGCCGACGCTGCATCGAAGGCGATGTCCGGCACCTGGCGCACGGTGGCGCCCAATGCGGTCGCCTGCCATGCGGGCGCTGTTTCGAACAGACTCTTGCCGCCGGTGCTTGCCCAAATGCGGTTGTTGCCGTCGCCGGCATCCGCCACACCGTCGTTCCACGTGCTCTCGCCGGCCCACACGCCTCCATTGGTGGTCACTTGCGTACCGCCGACGGCGATGACGTTGGGCGACGTCGCCGGCTCGCTGACCGAGTAGGTGCCGAGGCTGAAGCCCGAAAGCAGCGCGCCGGCATTCGTCTCGAACTCACCGCCGGTGGAAACATAGACGCCCTGGTCGCCCGACGCCACTGAAAAGGTCTGACCCTGCGCCGCGGCCTGCGCGAAAATGGCATCGTCGGCGGCCTGCGTGCCGGTTTGGTTGGCGATGGTTTCGTCCTCGCCCAGCGACACGTTGATCACCTTGGCCTGCGTGGCATCGACCACCGCCGCGTTGTACGCCGCCGTGATGCCGGCATCGCTGAGCTCTTCGTCCGCCGCGCCGCCCTGGCCGTTGGCTGCCGTGTAGAACACCAGCTGCTTTACGCCACCGGAGGTGCCCACGATGGATTGCGAATCGAGGTTCCATTCCATGTCCGACGCAGGATCGTCGGAGAAATCCACCGCAGAACCCAGCGTCACCGGCACGACGCGCACGTTGGTCGTGGGCATGGCCGTGGCCTTGGTCATGGTGTTGAGGTCGTCCTGCGTCTGCGAAAGATCGCCCCAGGTCACGATGCCTACGGTGGTATTGAAAGCGGTCGGCATGCTGCCCGCGCCGTAGACCGTCGGGAAATCGGTCGGCGAATGTGGCACGGCCGCTGCAGCTTGCGTGGAGACATTCGTGGCCTGCGTCACCGGCCTGCCGAGGAAACTCAGCGGATGCTTGTGCTCGATGTTCTGCAATCCAATCACCGAGCCCACGATGCCGCCGAGCGCCTGCGGCACCATCACATCGCTGTCGTTGCCGTAGCGCTGCTTGCCGTTCTCGGCATAGGTCTTCATGGTGGCGTTGAACGCCGTTCCCACGGAGGCCGCGTTGCCATCGGCGTAGACCAACGTGTTGTTCGGCGACACCGTGACGTGCGTGAAGCCGGACTGCTGCAGGTGGGCCACCACGGCCTGTACCTGTGCTTCGGTCGGCGCATAGGTGGCTTTGAACTGCGCCGGCGTGAGGAACTTGCCGAACACCGCATTGCCCGGCGTGTTGACGTCCTTGATGAAGGCCTGCAGCTGATCGGCGTTGCGCAGATTCAAACTCACTGTCACGTGCAACGTCTTGCCGGCATCAAGCGGGCTCACGGCGGCCTGCACCTGCGGCATGCCATGTCGGTTCACCACATAGGCGGTATGCGTCACCGGCGCGCTACCTGCAACGGCCGGCGCGGACGTCACCGTCTTCAACAGCGCAGCATGGCTGTGCGTGGGTGCCCAGGTCGTGGTGGCGGCATGCGCGCCCAGCGAGCTCATGGCCAAGGCAAGCGCGATGGGCAGGGCCTTATAGCGCTGGAAGCCCGTCTTCAACGTGGTGGTGCGGCTGAACATCTGGTGATCCCCGGTATGCGAGAGCGGTGCACGGATGAGGGCATCGATCTCAATTCGAAAAGGCGCCACGGCGGCGCTTCGCCAAGCGCGAGTAGCTAGCGACGATCCCGATCGCCCCGTGCCTCGCGCGGCGAGACATCCCCTTGGTCGACAGCGGTGACGCTAGCCAGACGACGGCTTGAATCCAGCTTTGACCAGACGCGCTGCACAACACACGCACTCACCCACACCGTTTCTCACCATTGCTCACGCAACCCACGAAGTCGCACGCAAGTGCTTGTGAACAAAGCCAGGAATGCGAAAAAAAGCTTCACGGCGCCGTTGACGGCGTGGATACTGCTCACTCACAGTGACTGCCCTTTCCATGCTCCACGCAGCGACGCCGCATGAACGACGGAACCTTGAAAATGACTGCCCGAACGCTCGACCGCGCGTGGCATGTCGGTGTACTGGAAGATGACGCGCAACTGCGCGAAGGCATCGTTCTGCCCGGCTTGCGCTACTTTGGTTTTCAGGTGACCGGCGCAGGTTCGGCGGCGGAGCTGTACCGCCACATGTTGACCAAGCGCTTCGACATGGTGGTGCTCGATATCGGCCTGCCGGACGAAAGCGGCCTCAACGTGGTCAAGCACCTGCGCGAGATTTCCAGCCTGGGCATCGTCATGCTTACCGGCAACACCGGCATGGACGATCATGTCGGCGCGTTGACGCGTGGCGCCGACGCCTTCCTCAACAAGCCGGTGAATATCGAGGTGCTCGCGGCGACGCTGCACAGCGTGGCGCGTCGCCTGGCCGGTGCGCCCGGTGCTGGCGGTCCCGCAGCGCCTTCAGCCGGGCTGGGGCGCTGGAGGCTGGACACGGATGACTGGTGCCTGCTGACGCCGGCAGGTCACGCCTTGCCGCTGACGGCGCCGGAGCGCTGCATTCTCCGCATCCTGATGGCGGTGCGCGGTGAACCGGTGTCGCGCGAAAAACTGATCAGCGCGTTGACCTCGGACATCTACGAATTCGATCCGCACCGCCTGGAAATGATGGTGCATCGCCTGCGCCGCAAGGCGCAGGATGCGGCAGGGCAGCCGTTGCCCCTGCTCACCTCGCGCGGCCAGGGTTATCTGTTCGCCGGCGATTCCTGAGGGCGTTGGGCGTTTAGACGTCCATCACTTCGGCGGCCGCGCATGCCGCCACATGCAGCGGAAGGCGTATGGTAAAGCTGGTGCCCTGCTGCTGTTCGGTCGATACGCCGATATGGCCGTGCGCCGCCTCCACCATGCTGGCCACCACCGAGAGGCCCAGTCCGGTGCCGCGACCGAACGGCTTGGTGGTGTAGAAAGGCTCGAATACCTTGGCGCGGACCTGGTCGCTCATGCCTTCGCCGGTGTCGGTGAGCGTGAGTTGCAGCATGGTGGGCGACCCGGTGACATCCAGTCGCACGACGAACTTGCCGCCTTCGGGCATCGCATCGCGTGCGTTGGCGGCGATGTTGAGGATCATCAGCTCGAACTGGCCGCGATCGAGCTGCAGCTGCGCGTCATACGCGGGGAGCTGGAGTTGCAGTTGGATATAGTTGCCCAGCAGCTGGCGCAGCATCGGTTCAAGTTCAGTCACCGCGGCGGACGCATCGAAGACCTGGCTGACGCCCACTTCCTGGCGGCTGAAATTGAGCAGTTTGCGGCTGATGGTAAGCGCGCGCAGCGCGGCCAGCTCGATGCCTTGCATCGCGTTGAGCAAAGCCGGCGTGCCCAAGTCGGCGAGTTGTTCGCGTTGCGAAGCGTAGCCAAGCACCACGTTCAGCACGTTGTCGAAATCGTGGGCGACGCCGCTGGCCGCGCGCCCGATCGCATCGAGCTTCTGCGAGTGGATGAGCTGGTGCTGGGTGCGTTCGCGCTCCTCCATTTCCCTCATCAGCAATGCGTTGGAGCGCGCCAGCGCTTCGCCGCGCTGCAGTGCGTCGGAGAGCATCTGGCGCAGCGCGCGCGTGGTGCAATCGATCGCAAAGGCCACCATCAGGTAGGCCACGGCCAGCATCGGCAGCGCATGGAACGACCAGCCGAAATCGAGCTTGGCCCCCGGCAGCCACCACGCGTCGGCGAGCTGGCCCAGCGAAAAGCAGCCAATCACCGCGAAATACACCGTCCAGAGCGTGCGCCGACCGAGCACGACGCCGCCAACCGCCAGCAGCAACGCCGGCGACGGATCGGGCGGCGCATGCCGGTAGCCTGAAGTGGCGTAGTTTGCGGCGAGCGTGATCAGGTAGATGCAAAGGAAGAGCTGGATGCCGCGATTGAAATGACCGCGGCGAATGATCAGGACGCCGATCCAGGCGCCAAGCAGGATGCCTGCATCGGCGCCGAGATCGGCGATATCGGCGATCGACCACACGGCGGGAAACGCCGCCTGCGGCTCCGCGTACATGTAGTACAGGCGTACCAGCAACGCCTGCAAACCCGTCGCGATCATGAAAATCTGGATGAAACGAGCGTTGAGACGATCGACCGGGTTGTTTGTAGGTGCCCGATCCAACCATTCCCGCACAGCTCGTAGTCCTGGAATGGCCACGCTTTCCCCCGAACGACTGCTGACTACCACCGTACCTCACCGACCCCCATCGGCGAGCACGACGCACTTCTTCATTCTTCCCTGCTTGCACGCCGTGAGCAAGAGCAAATCTTGGTGAGGTTGGAGAGCTGCGTGCTGCTGGTGTGGGAGCGTGCGTGACTTGCCTTGTTCGCTCACTGAATCTCCGGGCGGCATCACACAACAGAGGCGATATCGCGCCTCTTTTCATGGTTGCCGCAGGTCAATGCGGGCAGCGCGATCGTGGGGGATCGCCTGCCGTCGAGCCGTGGGAGCGGCTGCGTGACCGGCGGCTTTTCGGGGAGGAATCTGGTGAACACGATCTACTGCAAGGTCTGGAATGCGGCGCTGGGCGCCGTGGTGGTCGCATCCGAACACGCACGCATGGATGGCAAGGGTCGCAAGTCCGGCAGGCGCAAGCGCGCGCTGGCGCTGGCCCTGGTCGGCGGCCTGCTTCCGCTCGGCGCGGGGGCATGCGGCGTGTCCTGGGCCGGAAGCGGCGTTGCATCGAGCACCGACGCACTCACCT
>Ga0209672_100306_pt1 | contig 33051 bp, 22 predicted proteins | sample AraplaCol_mMS_r2_FD_184273 | JGI IMG/M metagenome (GOLD analysis project Ga0209672, IMG submission 184273) | Arabidopsis root microbial communities from North Carolina, USA - plate scrape CL_Col_mMS_r2 (SPAdes) (version 2) | ecosystem: Host-associated > Plants > Roots > Endosphere | place: USA...
TAGGACGCAGCGCACGAACACGACGTTGAGCGGCGATTGCCCGGACGTCACGACAAGCCAGCCGATCGTGCCCGACATCAGCATGGCCGCGGTCATTTCGAATGCGCCGCGCCGGATCGCTTGATTTTGATTCGTCATCGCTCGACTCCTTTCGCAAAGCGTTTCACCGCAGGTTCAATGCGATTCAGTTTAGCGATGACACCCGTCCCGATACAGGCATAAACTAAGGCCGTTCAGCGAGTTCAGCTTCGAAACGAAGGAGCAAATGGGAAAACGCCTATCGGAGTCGCCCGCCGCAAGCAGCAGCGGGCTCGATGCGATCGATCGCGCCTTGCTGCGTCTGCTTTCCGAAGACGGCCGCGCAGCCATCGCCGATCTGGCCCGCGAAGTCGGCTTGTCCGCACCGAGCACGGCCGAGCGGCTGCGGCGGCTCGAAGCGCAAGGGGTGATCGGCCGTTTCACGATCGAAATCGACCCGCGCGCGCTCGGCTACACGATGCAGGCAATCGTGCGCGTGCGGCCGCTGCCCGGCCAGCTTCATCTCGTCGAAGAGGCCATTCGGCGTATTCCCGAGTTCGTGGAGTGCGACAAGGTCACCGGCGAAGATTGCTTCATTTGCCGGCTCTACCTACGTTCGATCGAAGACCTGGACGGGATTCTGGCGAAAGTCGCGGATCGAGCGGAAACGAACTCGGCCATCGTCAAGTCGACGCCGATTCCCCGCCGGCTTCCGCCGTTGGACGTCAAATAGCGTTGCGCTCACTGCAGGCGCGGGTTCGCTTCAGGCTCCAGCGCCTCGAAAAACCCGAGCATCTCGGCAACGAGCGCATCGGGCGCCTCCTCTGGCACGTAGTGGCCACACGCGAGCGCGCGCCCGCTGACGTCGCGCGCGACGCGCCGCCACTCGGCGAGCGGATCGAAGCATTTGGCGATGGTGCCGTCGGCGCCCCATAGCACGCGCAGCGGACAGCCGATGCGATGGCCGCGCTCGATGTCGGCGCGGTCGTGTTCGAGGTCGATCGTAGCGGAAGCCCGATAGTCCTCGCACATCGCATGCACGGCGCCCGGTTGACGAAGCGCGTCGATATAAGCGTCGAGCGCCTGCGGCGCGAACGGCGTGAGCCCGGCATGGCGGGAGCCCATCACGCGCTCCACATAGACCTTCGGATCCGCGCCGATCAGCGTTTCAGGCAGCGGCTCGGGCTGAATCAGAAAGAACCAGTGAAAATACGCCGTCGCGAAAGCACGCGTCGTGCCCTCGTACATTGCGAGCGTGGGGGCGATATCGAGCAGCATGAGCCGCTCCACGGCATCGGGATGATCGAGCGCCATACGATGGGCCACGCGTGCGCCACGATCATGGGCGCACACGAGGAACCGCTCGTAGCCGAAGTGACGCATGACGGCCACCTGATCGGCTGCCATCGCCCGCTTCGAATAGGGCAGATGCGTTTCATCGCTCGCCGGCTTGTCCGATGCGCCGTAGCCGCGCAAATCCGTCGCGATCACCGTGAAATGTTCGGCGAGCCGCTCGACGCATCGATGCCAGATCATATGGGTCTGCGGATGTCCGTGCATCAGTAAAAGCGGTGCGCCGGAACCACCCTTGACGCCGTGGATCGCCGCGCCGCCGGTGGCGACGCGAAACGGGGTAAAGTCGGCGAATGTCATCGGTTCGCTCCTGCCTCTTGTCATTGTTGGCGTAGCTTCCCATTCTACGGATTGGGCCGCGCCGCGTTGGTTCAGCAGCCCACGAATCCTAGAACCCGAACTCTCCCTCCACAGCTTCGAGGCATATCGCGCAGCGGCGCCCTTATAATCGAGCGACCGAATCGAACGATCGTTCTCTTACTGATTTCTGCCGAAGGAGGCTCGCACCATGGCCTTGCCCGCCGTCCTCAAGAATCTGGCGCTGCCTGTCGTCGCGTCGCCGATGTTCATCGTCAGCTATCCCGAGTTGGTGTTGGCGCAATGCAAGGCGGGGATCGTCGGATCGTTTCCGGCGCTCAATGCGCGGCCGGCGGAACTGCTCGACGAGTGGCTCACGCAGATTGGCGAAGAGCTCGCCGCGCACAAGGCGGCCCATCCCGAGGCGATCGTCGGGCCCGTCGCCGTCAACCAGATCGTTCACCAGTCGAATGCTCGGCTCGAGCAGGACGTGCGCGTGTGCGTCGAGCACAAGGTGCCCGTGTTCATTACGAGCCTGCGCGCGCCGGTCAAGGAGATGATCGACGCGGTGCACAGCTACGGCGGCATCGTGCTGCATGACGTCATCAATCTGCGCCATGCGCAAAAGGCGCTGGAGGCGGGCGTCGATGGGCTCATCCTCGTGGCGGCCGGCGCCGGCGGACACGCGGGCACCCTGTCCCCGTTCGCGCTGGTCGGCGAGGTCCGGCGAATGTTCGACGGGCCGATCGTGCTCTCGGGCGCGATCGCGAACGGCGGCGCGATCCTGGCCGCGCAGGCGATGGGTGCCGATCTGGCCTACATCGGCACGCGCTTTATCGCGACGCAGGAAGCGCATGCGGTGGACAGCTACAAGCGCGCGATCGTCAACGCGACGGCGGCCGACATCGTCTATACGAATCTTTTTACCGGCGTGCACGGAAACTACATTCGCGAAAGCATCCTCAACGCCGGACTGGATCCGGACGACCTGCCCGCGTCGGACAAGACGAAGATGAATTTCGCGGGTGATAAGGCGAAGGCGTGGAAAGATATCTGGGGCGCGGGGCAAGGCGTCGGGCTCATGAACGACGTCCCCACCGTCGGTGAGCTCGTGGCGCGGCTGACGAGGGAATATGAGGAGACGCGCTCGCGTCTCGCTTCGCCGCGCTAGCGCTCATCCACGAACGCCCGCAACGGGCGTCCCGCACGTCGTCGATATCACATCGTTCGCCGATACTGCCCGCCCACTTCAAAGAGCGCGTGCGTGATCTGCCCGAGCGAGCAGACGCGCACCGCATCCATCAATATCGCGAACACGTTCTCGTCGTCGATCACGGCCTGCTGCAGGCGGGCGAGCATGGCCGGCGCCTCATCGCGATGGCGCGCCTGAAACGCGGCCAGACGCGCGAGCTGACTTTCCTTTTCCGATTGCGTCGAGCGGGCCAGTTCGAGCGGCGGCGGCGCTTCGTGCCCATGTGCGCCGACGAACGTGTTGACGCCCACGATCGGGTACGAGCCATCATGCTTGCGATGCTCGTACTGCATCGATTCGTCCTGGATCCGCCCGCGCTGGTAGCCCGTCTCCATCGCACCGAGCACGCCGCCGCGCTCGGTCAGGCGATCGAACTCGGCCAATACCGCCGCTTCGACGAGATCGGTCAGCTCCTCGATGATGAAGCTTCCCTGGTTCGGATTCTGGCTCTTCGCCAGCCCCCACTCGCGATTGATGATCAACTGGATCGCCAGCGCGCGTCGCACCGATTCATCGGTCGGCGTCGTAATCGCTTCGTCGTATGCGTTGGTGTGCAGCGAATTGCAGTTGTCGTAGACGGCAATCAACGCCTGCAACGTCGTACGGATATCGTTGAAGTCGATCTCTTGCGCGTGCAGGCTGCGCCCCGAGGTCTGCACGTGGTACTTGAGCTTCTGGCTGCGCTCGCCGGCGCCATAGCGCTCGCGCAACGCAACGGCCCAGATGCGCCTTGCCACACGGCCGAGCACCGTATATTCAGGCTCCATTCCGTTCGAAAAGAAAAACGAGAGGTTGGGCGCGAACGCATCGATCGACATGCCGCGCGCCAGATACGCCTCCACGTAGGTGAAGCCGTTCGCGAGCGTATAAGCGAGCTGGGTGATCGGGTTCGCGCCGGCCTCGGCAATGTGATAGCCGGAAATCGACACCGAATAGAAGTTGCGCACTTCGTGTTCAATGAAGTACGCCTGGATGTCGCCCATCATCTTGAGGCTGAATTCCGTCGAGAAAATGCAGGTGTTTTGCCCCTGGTCCTCTTTCAAAATGTCCGCCTGAACGGTACCGCGTACATCGCGCAACGCCTCGGCGCGCGCCGCGGCGCGCTCGTCGGCGGTGGGCTCGGCGCCCGTCTGGGCCGCGCGCGCGGCAAGGCGTTCGAGCGCCTGGTCGATCGCAACGTTGAAAAACATCGCGAGGATCGTCGGCGCGGGGCCGTTGATCGTCATCGAGACCGATGTGTTCGGCGCGCACAAATCGAAACCGTCGTAGAGCGCTTTCATGTCATCGAGCGTCGCCACCGAGACACCCGAATTGCCGACTTTGCCGAAAATGTCAGGGCGCTCGTCCGGATCCTCGCCATATAGCGTCACCGAATCGAACGCGGTCGAGAGCCGCACCGCGGGCATGCCCTGCGAAAGCAGCTTGAAGCGCCGGTTCGTGCGCATCGGATCGCCCTCGCCGGCGAACATGCGCGTCGGGTCCTCGTTCTCGCGCTTGAACGGGAATACGCCAGCCGTGAACGGAAAATGGCCGGGAAGATTCTCGAGCGCGAGCCAGCGCAAAGTCTCGCCCGGGTCGACGAATTTCGGCAGCGATACCTTGCGCATCGTGGTACCCGAGAGAGTCGTCACGGTCAGCGCATTGCGCATCTCGCGCCCGCGCACCGTCACCGTATGCGCGTTGCCCGAATAAGCCGCCACGGTCCGCGGCCACGCTTCGAGCAGCGCTTTCTCGCGCGCGCCAAGCTCGTCGTCGCGCGCTGCGATCAACGCATCGAGCCGTGAAAGATCCGCAGCCGGCGCGCCCGGGTGCGCAACGTCGTGTGCCGGCGCCATGGCGCTGTCCGTCGAATCGCCTGTCGAGCCAGGCGCCGATGCGCAGGACGCATCGGACTCGACGAGCATGCGCCGGACTTCGAGCAACTGCCAACGCTCGCGCGCGAGCATGGCCTGCGCCTCGACCTGCTCGCGGTAACGGCGGATCGACTCCGCCACGTCGGACAGATAACGCACACGCGCAGTGGGCACGATGGCGCCGCGCGCGCTCGAATGACGTACGTTCACGCGCGGCAATCGCCCCCCACCCTCGGGCGCGGGCAGCCCCAGCTCGTACAGTGACGCCGCCATGCGCTGATAGAGCGCGGTCACACCGTCGTCATTGAAATGCGCCGCAATCGTGCCGAAGACCGGCATGGCATCGGGCAGCTCGCTCCACGCCTCACGGTTGCGTTGAACCTGCTTGGCGACATCGCGCAGCGCATCGGCGCCGCCGCTGCGATCGAATTTGTTGATGGCGACGAAGTCGGCAAAATCGAGCATGTCGATTTTCTCGAGCTGACTCGCCGCGCCGAACTCAGGCGTCATCACGTAAAGCGAGCGCTCGGCGTGCCGCACGATGGCCGCATCGCCCTGCCCGATTCCCGACGTTTCGACGACGATCAACTGGAACCCCGCGATCTTGCATGCGGCAATCGCATCGGGCAGCACGTCCGGCACTTCGTTCGCGGCTTCGCGCGTGGCCAGCGAGCGCATGAACACGCGCGGCCCGCGGCCCCAATCGCCGATCGCATTCATCCGTATCCGGTCGCCGAGCAGTGCGCCCCCCGACTTGCGACGCGAAGGATCGACGGCAAGCACCGCGATCGAGAGCGCGTCGCCATAGTCGAGGCGGAACCGCCGCACGAGCTCGTCGGTCAGCGACGACTTGCCGGCGCCCCCGGTGCCGGTGACCCCGAGCACGGGTACCTGCCGCGCCGCGGCGCGCGCGGCTAGCGCGGTACGCATCGTGGCGTCGACATGGCCGTTTTCGAGCGCGGTGATAAAGCGGGCAAGCGTTCGCCAAGCGCTAGCACCTGGCGCGCATTGAAGCGCTTCGAGGTTTTCCGGAATGCCGTGCTCGCCGGCCGTTGTACGCAAGCCGTCGCGGCAGCGCGCGATCATATCGTCGATCATGCCCTGCAAGCCGAGCCGCTGGCCTTCTTGCGGCGAATAGATACGCGCGACACCGTAGCGTTCGAGCGCCTCGATTTCATCGGCGACGATCACGCCGCCACCGCCGCCAAATACATGAATACGCTCGCCCCCGCGTGCGCGCAGGCAATCGATCAGATAGCGGAAATACTCGATATGTCCGCCCTGATAGCTCGATATCGCGATGCCGTCCGCATCCTCGTCGAGCGCGGCACGCGCCACTTCGTCGACACAACGATTGTGGCCGAGATGGATCACCTCGACGCCGCTCGCTTGCAAGACGCGGCGCACGATGTTGATGGCGGCGTCGTGGCCGTCGAAGAGCGCGGCGGCGGTCACGAAACGCAGACGCGCAGGCGCGACGGGCGCCAAGGCGCCGACCGGCTGCGTCGATAAATCGGTCATGTCTCCCCCATTCTCACGGGTACTCTTCGCAGTATAGGCAACTGCCGCGAAGGGGCTCGGCGCCCCCGCGGCTCATGCGAAATAGAGCAACGCGGAACGGGGCTGCGCCTCAGAACTTCGCGCGGATACCGGCGCCGACCGTTTGCCCCGTCGACAAGCCGCTCAGCTTGTCGTAGAGGTAGGCCGCATAGACGTCGGTACGCTTCGAAAGCGGGTAATCGTAGCCGAGCGCCCACGTGCGGCGGGTCTGATCGAGGCCGCCGCCGTCACGCGAATATGCGAATGAAGCCATGATGGAGCCCGGGCCGGCCGGCACCGTCACGCCGCCTTGGCCCGTGTTGACGTGCCAGCTGCTGCCGCCGAGTTGATCGTTCTTCGTGTACATGTACTGTGCATAGAACTTGGCGAACTTCAGGTCGTAGCTTGCGCCCAGCTGGCCTACGCTCTGGCTCTTGAAGGGGACCACGCTGCCGAACGCGGGCGGCACGGCGAGATCGCCGGGACTGTTGTTGAAATTGACGTACTGAAAGACGCCTGTCGCGGCAAACGGCCCATGAAAATAAAGAAACTGTGCGCTCCACTTTTTCGCGCCGTTGTTGCCGGCCTGATTGCCGAGCCCGTACATCACACTGCCCGATAATCCGTTGTAGTCGGGGGTCGAGTACTGCACCGCATTGTTCCAACCCGAATCGCCGACCACACCGATATCGGTTGCGTAGGTCGCGCCGCTCGGCACTGCCGTATTGCCGAGGAACACGTGGTACACCATCGGCGAAAATGTGTACGAATCGATGAATGGATTGAAGAGAATCGTCGAGACGAACAGATGCGTCGTCAGACGGCCGGCCGTGACCGTCCCGTAAGGCGACTGAATACCGACGTAAGCGTTGCGCGAGAAAAACGAATCGCCCGTAAAGCGGCCGTAGTTGCCGTTTTGCGGCAAAAAGAAATCCTCGAGTGTGAAGACCGCTTTATAGCCACCGCCAAGGTCCTCGGCCCCCTTCAAGCCCCAGTACGACGTGGACATCCCACCACCGCCGACGGTCCATGCTTTCTGGGTTCCGGGAAATTGCTGCATGCCAACCCAGGTGTCGACCTGGCCGTAGAGCTGCACGCTCGATTGGGCGTACGCCGCGGAACCGGCGGCCGCCACGCTCGCGGCGGCGGCCAGTCGCAAACTGATTTTCAGCGCACGGCTGACGGTGCTTTTCATGGATTCTCCTGTCGACGGACTCGGCACTCGGGCGCTTTTGCCCGATTCGGTGCTAGTTGGATTGACCTACGCTCGCCCCCCAGGAGGATTTCCTCCGAGGGCCCCCGATCCTCACTACGGACGGAGGGCGAGATCATCGTTGCGGACCATTTTTCCGGACAAAATTGACTTTGCTTATTGCCGGTATAGCGGTTCGGATAATCGGGCGGTCGGCGCGGCGGTCTGGCGCACGGATGTCATGTTGACGCAGGGCGATGCGACGACAAAATTGTTTTGTCGGACGAGTAGCGCGATGCGGCGTGCGAAGCCGGTCAATGCAAAAAAGTGTGGCGTATTTGCATCATCGGCGCGAGGACGAGGGAGAGGGCAATGGGCACGCGAGCCGCGCTCGGCCCGGTGCACGGGACATCGTTCAGCCTAATTGCGGTAGATGGAGGGGTCGGGCGGCCGCGAACTCGGCGCGGGCGGGCGCGCAACGGGGCGGGAGGTATCGCGCTCCTCGTTGTAGCGGGTTATCGCGTCGCGGATCGAACCGGCGCGCAAATAGGTGGCATTGCCCTGCGGCCGCGGCACGCTGCGTGCATCCTGGCTGACGGGGCGATAAGGAAAGCCGGACGGCGGCGCGCTTGGGGCACCGCCGAGGCGCCCGCCGCCGCGTCGCGCACCGCGTACGCCGGGGCCCTTCGGACCATGCCGCTCGACCTCGCCGGTATGAGCGGTCTGGTAGAAGCCAGGGCCGGCCTGCGGCCGCGCAGCGGCGCGCCCGAACGTCCCTGGCGCGAACGGCCCCGCATGCGGCTGAAAGCTGATGTTGGCCGCGTGCGGCTGCGCGGACGCGAGCGGCATCGCAGCCGCGCAAAGCACCGCTGCCGTCCAACGTAAGAGGGGGTACAAACTCCAATCCGCCATGATCGATTCAATCGCCCCCGCCCGACACCGGGCGGTGCCGCGCGCCATCTTTACCTGAAGGTCGTCGGAAGAATGGCTTTCGGGGGCCGCGTCCTGCTGTAATTTATGGGCCGCCCGAAGAGGTGTCGAGGCAAAAAGTGTTAGGTGGGAGACGCCGTTGTAACGCGTTGTTACGGGTGGTGGTACTGTGGCGTCTTTTTCCTCAAACGTGGCGCGGCGGACCGCCCCGACGAACGCAGCATGCTTGTCGTCGCCTGCCGTATGCCTCGTGGTTGCCCCATTCGAAAGGTCGACATGCCCCGCCTGCCCTTCGTGATTCCCGATAACTTCACGCTCGCGCTTATCGGCACGGTCGTGCTGGCGAGCGTGCTGCCCTGCCGCGGCGAGTTCGCTGTCGCGGTGAACGTGCTCACCAACCTGGCCGTCGGGTTGCTCTTCTTCCTGCACGGCGCGAAGCTCTCACGCGAAGCCGTGATCGCCGGCGCCACGCACTGGCAACTGCATGCGCTCGTGCTGACGAGTACCTTCGTGCTCTTCCCGCTGCTCGGCCTCGCGCTGCGGCCGCTGATGTCGAACTTCGTCACGCCCGCGCTGTACATGGGTGTGCTGTTTCTCTGCACGTTGCCTTCCACCGTCCAATCGTCGATTGCGTTCACCTCGATTGCCAAGGGCAACGTGCCGGCCGCGGTTTGCGCGGCATCGGCCTCGAGCCTCATCGGCATTTTCGTCACGCCGGCACTCGTCGGCATCGTTCTCACTCATCAGACGAGCGCCGCGCGCTCGGCTTGGCATACGGTCGGCGACATCGTGCTGCAACTGCTGGTGCCGTTCGTGGCGGGACAGTTGCTGCGCCCGGTGATAGGACGATGGCTCGATGCCAACCGGCGCGTATTGCGCTTCGTCGATCAGGGATCGATTCTGCTCGTCGTTTATATGGCGTTCAGCGAGGCGGTCATCGAGGGGCTTTGGCATCACCTTTCGCCATCCACGCTCGTGGCGCTCTTGCTTGCCAACGGCGCGCTGCTCGGCGCGGCGCTCGTCATCACCGCTTGGACGGGCAGGCTCTTGCACTTCAGCCGCGCCGACCGCATTACGCTTATTTTTTGCGGCTCGAAGAAAAGCCTCGCGTCCGGTATCCCAATGGCGAAGGTCATTTTTTCGGCGCAAGCAGTCGGGGCGATCGTGCTTCCGTTGATGCTGTTCCATCAAATGCAGCTCATGGTATGCGCCGCGCTGGCTCAACGCTGGGGTCACCGCCAGCGCCAAGCCGAGCAGGGTCGCGCCGACGCGCCCTGAGCTGCGGCCGATTCGACGGTAAATAGGATCAGCGCCGCTATTCATCAGACGAATAAAGAATAATCAGTGGCTTATGCCGCGGCCACCTCGCGCGTTAAATAGAGCCGAATCGAAAACGGCAAACGTTTGCAATTGTTTAGAATCGTTTGCAATTGGCGGCGATTATCGGGCACTCGGATGCCCGCCTCCCGCGCATGGTTCCGGCGGTATGAAGACAGTTCCAAAGCGGCTCTGAGCGTCGATGACCCTGTCATTCAAACCGTGCGGCGCAGCATTTTCGCGGGACATTACTAAATATCGTAAAAATCATCGCGCGATATATTTGACGATACTAGAATGGCGTCTCCGAGCGGGGTCCGTTTTTAAAAAAGACGCGGTTGCACTTTCAAGAGAGAAAATAAATGAGCAGCGAGGACCAGTCTGACGAGGACCGTCAGGGCACGGCTCATTGGCCTCGTCGCAAACGACGCTGGCGAGGATGGCGTGCCACGACGATCGACTCGCCCGACGAGAACCCATCATTCGACGATTACGCCGCCGAGCGGTTGTGGTCATTCCTGTGCGCGCAGCTGGGAACGGCGCTTTTCGGCTATGTTGCGTTCGTCGCGGGCGATATCTGGCTGCGTCATCACGGCGCTCATACCACGGCCGAGATGCCCGGCATACTGGGCGAGCTGGGCGCGCTGCCCGCCATGCCGATCGCCGCTGCTTTGGTCATTGCATTGAGTCGGCCCGGCGCCTTGCGCGGCAGCATCGCCGCGCTCGTCGCCATTGCCGCGCTCGAAGCGGGTCTGGCCTGGCACGTCCTGCAATGGGGCCCGCATGCCCAGTTGCTCTTGCCGGCGTTCGTCCTCATACCGCTGACATTCAGTCCGGTACTGCTGCGCGGCTGGGACTTCGCGGCCGCGACCGCACTGGCCATCGCCGGCCCGCTCGTGCTCGTGCAGTGGGGTATGCCCTCGGCGGGCGAGCGATTCGGGCTGCTGCTGTCCATGTTCGTCGCCATTTGCACGAGCCTCGTCACGAATCTGTTTGCGCTGCGCTCGCAAAAAAAGAATTTCCGGCTCGAGCAGCAACTGCGGGCGTTCGCGGACATGGACGAATTGACTCAACTGCCGCGCAGGCGCCGTGTCTTCGAATTGGGTCGGCGCATTTTGCAGCGAGCCGAACGCCATCGTCAGCCGTTCTCCGTGCTGTATATCGATGCCGATCACTTCAAGTCGGTCAACGACCGTTTTGGCCACGAAGCGGGCGATCGCGCATTGCGCCTCGTCTCGCGCGCTATTCAGGACGGTCTGCGCCCTAACGACGTATGTGGTCGTTTCGGTGGCGAGGAGTTCGTCGCGCTGTTGCCCAACACCGACTGCGATGACGCGGCGCGCGTCGGCGAGCGGCTGCGCAAGCGCGTCGAGGAAATTCGGCAGTTCGAGGTCCAGCTCACGATCAGCGTCGGTGTTGCGCAGCACGTGCAAGGCGAGCAGATCGATCGAGTGATTCGGCGCGCGGATGCGGCGCTGCTCGATGCAAAGGGCAGCGGGCGCAACCGCGTCGTCATCGCGCCGCATGCGCCCGAGGCCGAAGCTGCCGCTCCGTCGAAAGACGCCAGCCGTGCCGGCGCCGCGCCGCGCGACGGGCAAGCGGCGATCCCACGGCAGGAATTAGCCACCGAGTGAAGGGTCGCCGCGGCCACCGCCCGGCGCGAATGGACGCCAACCGACGTGCCCGCGAAAAGACCGGATCTACCGGGGATACGAGGGTAAGGAGATTCGGACGAGCGAGCCCGGACGATGCACCGGCGCAGTGCATCGCTTCACAAAAAATTCACTTAACTATCAAGTGGCTGCGTCGTTAAGTCGAGAGTCCCATTACTCCGGCCGTCGCCCTGTCATGTCATCCCGTCTTTCGTCGTCATCTAGCGCTGCGCAGGTCGCTGAACTCATCGAGGCACGCGCGCTTGCCGCCGTATTCCAGCCCATCGTCGATTTCGATGACGGCGCCATTCTCGGCTATGAAGGACTGATCCGCGGGCCGGCCGGCACGCCGCTCGAGTCGCCGGACGCCCTCTTCGCGCAAGCCGCGCGCGAGGGACTGTCGATCAGGCTCGAGCATGCTGCGGCCGAAACCTGCGTGGCGGCGTTCGCCGAGCTGGGCTGCGAGGGCAAGCTCTTTTTGAACTTCAGTGCCGAGGCGATCGTCTCGCTCGGCCGGACGCGCGAGCGCACAGCGGCGCTGCTCGGCCGCTATGGGATGCCGGGCGAGCGGCTCGTGCTCGAGTTGACCGAACAGTGCGCGATCGACAACGTCGTCGGGTTCGAGCCCATCGTGGCCGCCTTGCGCGAGACGGGTGCGCAATTCGCGCTCGACGATTACGGCACGGCCAACGCCAGCATGAATCTCTGGGTGCGGTTGCAGCCCGATGTGGTCAAGATCGATCGTTTTTTTATCGACGACATCGCCAACGATCCCTTGAAGTTCGAAGCGGTCCGCGCCATGCAGCATTTTGCCGGCGCGAGCGGGGCGCGCCTCGTGGCCGAGGGCATCGAAAACGAAGCCGACCTCATCGTCGTGCGCGACATGGGTATCGCGTTCGGGCAAGGCTATTTCTTCGGCCGGCCCGCCGCGCGGGCGCAAAAGCACGTTGCCCAGCCGGCGCGCGAAGCACTGGCGGCCGGGCATATCGCCGTCTTTCCGCGCGCGACGCGCAGCCAGTTGCCGGGCTCCCCCTCGGGCGGCGTCGCAGCGGCGAAGATGCTGGTGCCGGCGCCGGCTTTGCCGCGCAGCGCGACCAACAACGATGTGCTCGAACTCTTCAACCGGCTGCCGGCACTGCATGCGCTCGCCGTCGTCGAAAACGACGAACCGGTCGCGCTGGTCAATCGGCGCAGCTTCATGGACCGCTACGCGCTGCCGTATCACCGCGAGTTGTTCGGCAAACGGCCTTGCCTGCTGTTCGCCAACGCCTCGCCGGTACTCATCGAAAAATCAATGACCGTCGAGCAAATGGCCAAGCTTCTGGCGAGCGACGATCAGCGCTATCTCGCCGATGGCTTCGTCATCACCGATCAAGGCAAATATCTGGGCCTCGGCACCGGCGAAAGTCTGGTGCGTGCCGTGACCGAAGTCCGCATCGAAGCGGCGCGTTACGCGAATCCGCTCACCTTCTTGCCGGGCAATATACCGATCAGCTCGCACATCGCGCGTCTCGTCGAGCATCAGGTCGAGTTCCATGCCTGCTACGTCGATCTGAATCACTTCAAGCCGTTCAACGACCGGTACGGCTATTGGCATGGCGACGAAGTACTGAAGTTCGCCGCTGCCGTGCTCGCCAAGGCCTGCGATCCGACGCGCGATTTCCTCGGACATGTCGGCGGCGACGATTTCCTGATCCTCTTTCAGAGCGAGGATTGGCGTGAGCGCGCCCATGCGGCGATCGCCGCCTTCAACGACGGAGCGCTCGGTTTTTATGCTGACGATGACCGCACGGCCGGCGGGATTCACGGCGAGGACCGGCGCGGCAATCCAACGTTTTTCGGCTTCGTGACCATGGCGATCGGCTGCGTGCGGGTGCGGCCCGCGACGCCCGACCTGACGCGCTACGGCAGCGAAGAGATCGCCTCCGTGGCCGCGCTGGCCAAGCATCGGGCCAAAGAGGTGCCGAGCGGCTTTTTCCTCATCGATGTCGACGAAGGCGCCGCGATGTTGCATCTGCGTGAGCACGCCAGCGCCCCGGGGCGCGTCGCAGTCGCGAACGGTTGAGCCCCCCCCCGCGCACCGCGTGCACGAGGATCACCGCCCACATGCCCTGGGCCAGCCTCGCTCTCGCATCAGAAATTCCTGTCGTTTAGTTATTTTTACTAAACACCATAGTATTCTTGATAACCGCTTTGCAATAGGCTTTCTGAGGTTTTCACGACACATTTGGTCGTGCGTTCGACGATTTTTACTATACAATTGTCGAACCCCGAACCGCAAGACTCGACGCCAGCACGATGAGCACGACCATTCGCGATATCGCCCGCGCGGCAAATGTGTCGATCGGCACAGTGTCGCGAGCTCTCAAGAACCAGCCGGGCTTGTCGGAAGCCACGCGGGCCCGCATCGTCGAAACGGCGCAGCGCCTGGGCTATGACGCGGCTCAGCTGCGTCCCAAGATCCGGCGCCTCACATTCCTGCTGCATCGGCAGCACAACAATTTCGGCGCGACCCCGTTTTTCTCGCACGTCTTGCATGGCGTGGAGAGCGCCTGTCGCGCGCGCGGCATCGTGCCTTCCCTGCTCACCGCGGGCCCGACGGAGGACATCGCGGAGCAGTTGCGTCTGCATGCGCCGGACGCCATTGCGGTAGCCGGCTTCGTCGAACCCGAAACGCTCGCCGCGCTCGTTGCGATGGAACGGCCGCTCGTGCTGATCGATCTGTGGGCGCCGAATCTGCGCTCCGTCAACCTCGATAACGGCGCGGGTGCGGCACTGGCCATGCGGCATCTGTTCGACATGAACCGCACGCGCGTCGCCTTCATCGGAGGCTCGCTCGCGCATTACAGCATCGCTCAGCGCGCGCTCGGCTATCGCCGGGCCTTCTTCGAAGCGGGGCTCCTCTTCGATCCATCGCTCGAAGCGACGATCGATGCGAGCCTCCCACCCGACGTGGCGGCGGCTCAGGCCATGCAGCGTCTGATCGAGACGACGAGCGGCGCGAAGCTGCCGAACGCGGTCTTCGCATACAACGACGTCGCGGCACTGGCCGCCATGCGCGTGTGCGTGGCCCACGGCTTGCGCGTGCCGGACGACATCGCGTTCGTCGGCTTCGACGATATCCCGGCCTCGGCGCATGCCGCCCCGCCGCTCACGACGATCGCGGCCGACAAGGAAGCGCTCGGCGTGCGCGGCGTCGAACTGCTGCTCGACGATGCCCCACCGGAAATCGATGTGCGCCTGCCGGTCGAGCTTGTCGTGCGGGCGAGCAGCGCGGGCGCCGCAGCCGCCCATGGCTCACCTCTGGCCCGTACCGCAGTGGCTCCAACGGAAACGACACCATGACGAAGCTACCCAACGCCGGCAAGACAACCAAACCTGCGAACATGCTGTTCGGCCCCGTCCATACGAATTCGACTGTGCCGCCTGTCGAGGATTTTCGCGACCGCGAGTTTTTGCTCGGACACGTTGCCGACACGCTGGCGTTCTATGCGCCCTCAGCGCACGATCCGTCCGGCGGCTTTCATCATTACTTCAAGGACGACGGGACGGTCTACGACCGCACGAGGCGCCACCTCGTCAGCAGTTGCCGCTTCGTCTTCAACTACGCCATGGCCTACCGCCATTTCGGCGATCCGCAATACCTCGACTACGCGCGTCACGCGCTCGCTTTCCTGCGTGATGCGCACTGGGACCCCGAGCAAGCCGGGTATGACTGGGAGATCGAGTGGCGCCACCGTGAGAAGCGCACGCTCGACGGCACGCGGCACTGCTATGGGCTCGCGTTCGTGCTGCTCGCTCAGTCGCACGCCGCCGCTGCCGGCATCGACGAAGCGCGCCGGCAAATTGCGGAAACGTTCGAGCTGATGGAGCGGCGCTTCTGGGATCCTGCCGCCGGCCTCTATGCCGACGAAGCGACGCCCGACTGGCATGTATCGACCTACCGCGGACAGAACGCGAACATGCACGCGACGGAGGCGCTGCTCGCGGCCTACGAAGCGACAGGGCATCTGGTCTATCTCGATCGCGCCGAGCGCATCGCGACCAACATCACCCAGCGCCAGGCGAAGCTTTCGCACGGGCTCGTCTGGGAGCATTTTCATGCCGATTGGTCCGTCGACTGGCACTACAACGAGGACGACAGCTCCAACATCTTCCGTCCATGGGGCTTTCAACCCGGCCATCTGACGGAATGGGCGAAGCTGCTGCTGATTCTGGAACGGCACCGTCCGCTGCCGTGGTTGCTGCCGCGCGCCGTGGAGCTGTTCGACGCGGCGATGACGCACGCCTGGGACGACGAGCATGGCGGCCTGTGCTACGGCTTCGCGCCCGACGGTACCGTCTGCGATCACGACAAGTACTTCTGGGTGCAGGCCGAGACGCTTGCCGCGGCCGCGCTGCTGGCCCATCGCACGGGAAGCGAACGGTTCTGGGATTGGTACGACGAGATCTGGCGCTACAGCTGGACGCATTTCGTGGATCACCGCTACGGCGCCTGGTACCGGATCCTGACCTGCGACAATCGCAAGTACGGCGACGAAAAGAGTCCGGCCGGAAAAACCGATTACCACACGATGGGTGCCTGCTACGAAGTGCTCAACGCGCTCGATGACGCGCAAACGCCCTCTCAACCGGACGACCGTTCATGAGCATGCTTTCCGCTGCCGGCTTTCCCCTTTTCGTCAGCGCCGGCGACATCCTCACCGATCTCGTGCGCGAACGCGATTCGCAATGGCTTTCGCACCCGGGAGGCGCCGGCTGGAACGTCGCTCGAGCGGTGGCACGGCTCGGCGTACCGAGCGCGTTCGCCGGTGCAATCGGTTCCGATTGCTTTTCCGACGAACTGTGGCAGGCGAGCCTCGACGCCGGACTCGATATGCGCTTTATCCAGCGCACGCAACATCCACCGCTTCTGGCGATCGTCCACCAGGCGCACCCGCCCGCGTACTTTTTCATCGGCGAGGCCAGCGCCGATCTCGCGTTCGATCCCGAGCTGCTGCCCGAGGGCTGGAGCGAGGCCGCGCAATGGGCGCACTTCGGCGGGATCAGCCTCGCCCGTCAGCCGCTCGCGGCCACACTGATCAGCCTGGCGCGCCGGTTGCGCGCACGCGGCGTCAGAATCAGCTTCGACCCGAACTACCGCAACCTCATGGAGCACGGCTATCGCCCCACACTCGAGACGATGGTCGCCCTGGCCGATCTCGTCAAAGTGTCCGACGAAGATTTGCGATGCCTTTTCGGTACCGACGAGCCCGCCGCGCTCGCAAGTCTGCGCGCCATGAACCCTCGAGCCACGATTGTCGTCACGCGCGGGCCGCAGGCCGCCACGCTGCTGGCCGGGCACGAGACGATCGAAGCCGCGCCGCCGCGCGTCGAGGTCGTCGACACAGTCGGTGCCGGCGATGCGTCGATCGGCGGCTTTCTCTTCAGCACGATGCGCTGGCCGCAGCGCAGTGGGCGCGAACACCTGGCGTTCGCGCTGGCCGCCGGCGCCGCGGCCTGCAGGCACGCGGGCGCCCACTCTCCGACGCTAGACGAGGTCGTGGCGCTCATGCCCGCCCAATGAAACGGTAGCCGTCCCCCGTCGGCGGCTCGTTCGCGCGCACCATCACGCTCGCCGCCGATCGCATCGTCCAACGCGTGCTAGGATGCAAACATCCACTCCGCACGCAAGGAGCGGCATCATGGACGACGTCACCTACACCAAAGGCATCTACACGGCGACCGTGGCAGTGCGATCGCTCGACGACGGGCAGTTTCAAGGCGTGGTATCGCTGGCCCGCGACGATGCGACGGCCCCCGAGACAACGTCCTACGAGGTGCAAGCACCGAGTCAGAGCGCAAAGGAGGCCCTCGAGGAGGCGAAAGCGCTCGCGCATCGAATCCTCGGCGAGCTCGAACTTTAAGCGAGCCGCTCTTGCGGGCTGGCCTGCGCCGCGGCGCTGTGCGGGCCCGCTTTGCGAAACGTCTTTTCCGTTCGCATTCAGTTCGCAGATTCCTTTTCCGAACCCTCGCCTAAGAGAAGGCCGCAGGAGGCGAATATGGTCGAACAACTGTACCTTTACGGCGTCTACTCGATTCACGTCCGTCCGATCGAACTCGAGGGCGCACGCTGGGATGCGGAGTACGAAATCCGCCACCAGGACAAGCCGGTCCATAAGTGGACAACTGTCGGGGGCGACGACGGTTACGCATCCGAGGACGAAGCGATCGACGCCGCGCACAAGCAGGCCGTGGTCGACATCGAACACGGCGCCGGCGTACCGAAGCCAAAGGCGTTTCCCTGAACGAGCAAGAGCGTAGCGCCGTGTTACGCTCTGGCCGCATCCACTCGCGAGGCCAGGGCGACGAATGCCAGCCGATACGCCAACCAATACGTCAGCAGGAAACGGGTCAACGGGATCGAGCGCGTCGCACGAGGCGCCGTCGGGTCGCGTGCGCACGGCGCCCGACGGCGCGTCTGCCCGCGGCAGCCGGCGCTGGCGCCGTGGCCGCGTGCTGCAAATGCAAACCGGCAACACCGTGGTGTCGCACGGTCTGCCCGATCACGATCTGCACGACATCTATCACCGCGCGTTGACGGCAAGCTGGCCCATGTTTTTCATGAGCCTCGCCGCTTTCTTCATCGTACTGAACACTGTATTCGCGAGCCTTTATCTGCTCGGTCATGAGCCCATCGCCAATCAATCTCCGGCGGGATTTCTCGGCGCGTTCTTTTTCAGCGTGGAGACACTCGCGACGGTCGGCTACGGCGACATGCACCCTCAGACGACGTATGCCCACCTCATCGCCACACTCGAAATCTTCACCGGCATGTCGAGCATCGCGTTGGCGACAGGCCTGATCTTCGTGCGCTTCTCGCGCCCGCGCTCGCGCATCATGTTCGCGCGCTATGCGGTCGTGCGGCGGCTCGACGGGCGGTTGACCCTGATGGTTCGCGCGGCGAACGCGCGGCAGAACGTGATCGTCGAAGCCGGCGCCAAACTGCGGCTCATGCGCTACGAGTCGACCCCGGAGGGCTACTCGCTTTGGCGCATTTCCGATTTGGCGCTCGTGCGCGATCGGCATCCGATCTTCCTGCTGGGCTGGGTTCTGATGCATGTGATCGACGAATCGAGCCCGCTCTATGGGGAAACGCCCGAAAGTCTCACCGCCTCGCGCGCGTCGCTGCTGATCCACATTCAAGGGTCCGACGAAACCACTACGCAATCGATGGAAGCGCGCTACACCTGGTCGCACGATCAGGTGCTCTGGAACCATCGATTCGTGGATCTGCTTCATGACGACGAGAACGGCATTCGCCACATCGACTACACGCATTTTCATCAGGTCGTCCCGATCGAAGAGCGCGACGACGCGCCGCACGACTGACGCAGTTGCGCCCGCTATGCCGGGGCGGAAGATGAATTCACTCCTATCGCCCTCGATCGGCACAGAAACCCCCACGAAGACCGCCCCCGGCGGGCAATAAAGCAAAAACTCTCCGCTATTCCCGCGAAAGAATGATGGCTTACAGCAGCGCGACGCACCGTCGGGGCTTTGCGCCCGCACGTTTTGCCTGCGCGCGGCGACATCATTGGAGACACGCATCATGACCGCGCGCCCGCGCATCGAGGGCACCGCCGCCCTATCCGAGTATCGGCTCACCGATAACCTGAGCGCCTCGCGAGGCCGCATTTTCCTGACGGGCACGCAAGCCCTCGTGCGACTGATGCTGATGCAGCGCCGGCTCGACCGGGCGCGCTCGCTCAATACGGCCGGTTTCGTGAGCGGCTATCGCGGCTCGCCGCTCGGCATGGTCGATCAGCAGATGTGGAAAGCGAAAAAGCTGCTCGACGCGCACGACGTGCGTTTTCTGCCCGCGATCAACGAGGAGCTCGGCGGCACGGCCGTGCTGGGCACGCAGCGTGTCGAAGCCGACGAGGCGCGCACCGTCGATGGCGTCTTCGCCATGTGGTACGGCAAGGGGCCGGGCGTCGATCGGGCCGGCGACGCTTTGAAGCATGGCAATGCGTACGGCTCGTCGCCGCATGGCGGCGTGCTCGTCGTGGCCGGCGACGACCATGGCTGCGTGTCGTCGTCGATGCCGCATCAAAGCGATTTCACGATGATGTCGTGGCAGATGCCGATCGTGAACCCGGCCAACGTTTCAGACATGCTCGAATTCGGGCTCTACGGCTTTGCGCTGTCGCGGTTCTCGGGCGCCTGGGTCGGCTTCAAGGCGATTTCGGAAACGGTCGAATCCGGCTCGACCGTCGATCTCGACGCGCTGACGATGCAATGGGACGCGCCCGTCGAGTTCACGCCACCGGCCGACGGCCTGCACAACCGCTGGCCCGATCTGCCGAGTCTCGCCATCGAGGCGCGGCTTGCGGCAAAGCTCGACGCGGTGCGCGCTTTCGCACGCGTGAACAGCATCGATCGATGGATCGCGCCGAGCCCGCACGCCACCGTCGGCATCGTAACCTGCGGCAAGGCTCATCTCGACCTGATGGAGGCGCTCAGAAGGCTCGATCTGACTGTTGCGCAACTCGATGCGGCCGGTGTGCGGATTTACCAGGTCGGTCTTTCGTTCCCGCTCGAAACGACCCGGCTCGAGACGTTCGTCCAAGGGCTCGCCGAAGTCTTCGTCATCGAAGAAAAGGGGCCCGTCGTCGAGCAGCAGATCAAGGAACTCCTCTTTAATCGCACCGCCGCCGAGCGCCCGCTCGTGATCGGCAAGCGCGACGCAACCGGTGCCGCGTTGCTGCCGGCAATGGGCGAATTGCGGCCCTCGCGCGTGCTGCCGCATTTCGCCGCGTGGCTCGCGCGCGTGAAGCCTGCGCTCGACCGGCGCGAACGCGTGGTCGATCTCGTCGCGCCGCAAATTCTCTCCAACGCGGCCGACGCCGTGAAACGCACCCCCTATTTCTGTTCGGGATGCCCGCACAATACGTCCACGCGTGTGCCGGAAGGGTCCGTCGCACAAGCGGGCATCGGCTGCCACTTCATGGCCTCCTGGATGGAGCGCGACACGACGGGGTTGATTCAGATGGGCGGCGAAGGCGTCGACTGGGCCTCGCATTCGATGTTCACAAAAACGCGCCACGTCTTCCAGAATCTCGGCGACGGGACCTACTTCCACTCCGGCATTCTTGCCATTCGGCAGGCGGTGGCCGCGAAAGCGAACATCACCTACAAGATTCTCTACAACGATGCCGTCGCGATGACGGGCGGTCAGCCCGTGGACGGCAGTATTTCGGTGCCGCAAATCGCGCGGCAAGTCGAAGCAGAAGGCGTGTCGCGCTTCGTGGTCGTCTCCGACGAGCCGCACAAGTACGACGGACATCATGCGCTCTTTCCGAAGGGCACGACGTTTCACGATCGCAGCGAGCTCGATGCCGTACAGCGGGTGCTGCGCGAAATCGAAGGCGTGAGCGTGCTCATCTACGATCAGACGTGCGCCGCTGAAAAGCGTCGCCGCCGCAAAAAGGGCGAATACCCCGATCCGGACCGGCGCCTTTTCATCAATGAAGCCGTCTGTGAGGGCTGCGGCGACTGCGGCGTGCAGTCGAACTGCCTGTCGGTCGAGCCCGTCGAGACACCGCTCGGGCGAAAGCGTCGCATCGATCAATCGTCGTGCAACAAGGACTTTTCTTGCGTCAACGGCTTTTGTCCGAGTTTCGTCACCGTGCTCGGCGCGACGCTCAAGAAAGCGGCCGGCATCGCATTCGACGAAAGCGCGCTTGCACGGCGTGTCGATGCGCTGCCGGAGCCGGGAGTCGCACTCGACGATGCGCCTTACGACATTCTCGTCACCGGCGTGGGCGGCACCGGTGTCGTGACGGTCGGCGCGCTCATCAGCATGGCGGCGCATCTGGAAGGAAAGAGCGCGTCGGTTCTCGACTTCATGGGTTTCGCGCAAAAAGGCGGCGCCGTGCTCTCGTACGTGCGCTTCGCCGCGCGCGATGCGTTGCTCAATCAGGTGCGTATCGATACGCAGCAAGCCGATGTATTGCTGGCCTGCGACATGGTCGTGGGCGCGAGCCCGGAAGCGTTGCAAACGGTGCGGCACTCACGCACGCGCATCGTCGTCAATACTCACGCGATTCCGAATGCCTCGTTCGTGCGCAATCCCGATGCGAGCCTCGAAAGCGAGGCGCTCCTTGCCAAGATGCGGCATGCCGCGGGCGGCGAATTCATGTCGACGTGCGACGCCCAACGCGTCGCCTCGCAATTTCTCGGCGACACCATCGGCGCGAATATCCTCATGCTCGGATTTGCGTGGCAGCTCGGCCTCGTGCCGGTTTCGCTGGCGGCGCTCATGCGCGCGATCGAGCTCAACAATGTAGCGGTACCGATGAACAAGCTCGCGTTCGCCATCGGTCGGCTCGCAGCAGGCGACCCGGCCGGCCTCGATGCACTGTGGGCCGAACGGCATGCGTCACGCGAGACGGGCATGGCCGATTGCGCCGCCCCTCGAGCACAGAAACTCGATGCGCTCGTTGCCGATCGCGAAGCGCGGCTCGCGGCATACGGCGGCGCTCGTTATGTCGAACGCTACCGTGCGCTCGTCGCGCTCGCGCGCGAAGCCGAGGCGCGCGCGCCGGGCGCCGGCATTGCCGAGGCGGTGGCGACGACGTTCTACCGTCTGCTCGCAGTCAAGGACGAATACGAAGTCGCGCGGCTTTATCGCGATGCCGGGTTTCGCAGCGCGCTCGAAGCGCAATTCGAAGGCAGAGCAGGCAAGGATTTCAAGATTCGCTTCAATCTGGCGCCGCCCGCCCTCTCGAAGGCAAAGCATGGCGGCGTGCCGCGCAAGATCGCATTTGGCCAGTGGCTATGGCCGCTGCTCGGCGCAATCGCGCGTTGCCGCCGTTTGCGCGGCACCGTGCTCGATCCGTTCGGCAAGACGCTCGAGCGGCGGATGGAGCGTGCGCTGGCCGACGATTACGAGCAAACGATGCGCCGCGCGTTGGCGATCGTCGGCGCGTCGACAGCCCCTGACGTCACAAAGCTCGCCGGCTTGCATGCGCGCGTACGCGGCTACGGCCACGTGAAGCTTGCGAATCTCGCCGCGGCGAAGCGCACCGAACGCGAGATCGCGGCCGCCCTGGCGATCGTCGCAGCGACGAGTCCGGCCGTCCAGCAGGCGCTCGACGAAACGCGCGGCGCGCGCACGCTGCGCGGCATTCCTGTCGTCGTTGCCGGAAAGTAGCGGTGGGCGAACCCGAGGTGGTTGACATGACCATTTTAAAGACCTATTATCAGGTCTTTGTAGGGCTCACCTTGTTTAGCCATCCGGTCTATAGGCGAGTCCGCGCCCTTCTCCCATACTTATTTCCGAAGCGGACGCCCGAACCCGGCGCGTCGGCTCCAAAGCGATCGACCATGGAAAACATTCTTGCGCGCACCTCTATCGGCATCAGCGAATTGAAGATCAATCCCACCGCCGTCATCGAGCGGGCGAACGGCCCCGTCGCGGTGCTGAACCGCAACAAGCCGATCGCCTATTTGATCCCGGCTCGGGCGTGGGAAGCAGTCTGCGAGCGGCTGGGAGATCTGCAACTCGCCGAGATCGTCAGAAAGCGCAGCGACGAGACCCCGGTGAATGTCAAACTTGACGAGCTATGAACTCCAGTTCTTACCCTCCGCGCTCAAAGAGTGGCGGCGCCTCGACGCTACGGTCAAGGAACAGTTCAAACAGCGCTTGGCCGCACGTCTGATTCATCCGCATGTCGAAACCGCCCGGCTTCACGGCATGCCGGGTTGCTACAAGATCAAGCTGCGCGCGATAGGCTATCGGCTCGTCTATCGCGTCGACGAACGCGCTATCACGGTCGTGGTCGTGGCCGTCGGGAAACGCGAGCGCGAAAGTGTCTATCGCTCAGCGCTTTTACGCCTCAACTGACGGAATCGTCGCGCCCGGTATCCCGCGCGCTTTTTCAATCGATCGAGGCTTCATCTTCGATCCAATCGATGTCGCCGCACAGCACGCACATCCGCTCCCCGATACGAATGGCGAGTGAAATCGTGACGCAGGGTAGCGCCTCGTTGATCGAAAGATAAGGCTTCGTCGCGTGGACGCGATCGGGCATGTCCATCGCGGCTCGAAAGTACGGCCGACGCATCCAGTTCGCGCCCTCCGCATCTGCAACCGGCGTAAAACGCGCCTCGTGCCCTGGCCGGTCGGCGCGCAGTACGATATTTCGGCCCGCCTGCCGCCCTTGGGCATCGAGCAGAAAACAGCGCGCCGCGTGATCGAGCGCCAGAAAGTTCCAGCAGACTTCCTCGAGCGGCTCGCCCGCCGCGATACGTTCGCCGGCACGCGCGAACGCGCGCAGATACGGCGCGAGGCGGGCGGCGCGGCGACGTTCGCGCGATTCTGTTTCCGAACGATGATGGGCGGCGAGCTCGCCGATGCGCGCCGCGGCATAACCGCTGTCGGCGGGGCCCGCGGCCGGTCTACCGAAGTAAAACCCCTGAACGAAGTCGGCATCGCTGGCGAAGGCGAGTTGCGCCTCGTGTTCGGTCTCGACACCCTCGATCAGCACGAGCTTGCCCGCTTCATGCAGTAACGAGACGAAGGCCGGCAGAATCGTTGCGGCCTGCGTGCGATGCGCGGCATGCGAAAGCATCATTCGATCGATCTTGACGATGTCGGGATCGAGCTGCCAGACGCGCTCGAGATTCGAATCGCCGGCGCCGAAGTCATCGAGCGCAATCAGAAATCCGAGCTCGCGAAAGCGTCGTGCCTCTTCCGCGATACGTTCGAAATCGTGTATGCCGTCCTCATGGATTTCGAGCACGATGCGCTTCGGCGCCAGTGCAAGTCTCGACAAGCTCGCCGCGAAAGCCGCCGCGTGATAGGACTCGGTCAATGCACCGGCATGCACGTTCAGGAACAACCACTCGCGCTCAGCGCCGAGCATCTTGAAGTTTTCGAGGTGCAACGTCATCGCGAGCCGGTCGACATGATGGAGTTCGCCGTGCCGCGATGCCTCGCCGAACACATCGAGCGGCGGCACCGAGCAATCGAAGGCATCGTGCGCGCGCAACAAGCTTTCGTAACCCACGGCGCGCAGGTGGGCCAGACTGAAGATCGGTTGAAACACGCTCGTGAACGTCAGCTCGCGGTGCCGCAGCGCGTAACGCTGCAGGCCGGAGACCATATCGAACTCGAAACCTGCCGGCGGCATCACCGGCGCGTCTTGCAACGCGCTCATCATGCTCGCCTCCGGCCAGCGCTTTGAATCGAAGCGAATGCGTTCATCTGGGGGGCTCCTCGGAATCATCTTATTGACGGCTCCCCCCACCAAGCAAGCTCCGTGCGCGAGCACGCGAGGTCGTGCCAACCGCGCCGCTCGCGCCTCACCTCAGGGCACAGTCTCGCGGGCGCACCGTCACGGTGCGCAGCGTGCGCGACACGCGGGCGCTTGGGCCCTTAGAGCACCGCGCCGGGCGCGGCTTCGCGCCGCAACAGTGCATAGAGGATGATGGCGCCGAAGGTCGCGGTTCCGATGCCGCCCAACGCGAAACCGCCGAATTTCAGCGAGAAGTCCCCGGCACCGAGCACGAGCGTGACGGCGGCGACGATGAGATTGCGGTTGTCGGAGAAGTCGACCCGGTTCACCACCCAGATGCGCGCGCCCGTGACCGCGATCAGCCCGAAGACGACAATCGAGACGCCGCCCAGCACGGGCCCGGGAATCGTTTCGATCAGCGCTCCGAACTTCGGCGAGAAGCCGAGCCCGATCGCGATGATGGCAGCCACGACGAAGACGATCGTCGAATAGATCTTGGTCACCGCCATGACGCCGATGTTTTCCGCATAGGTGGTCACGCCGGTGCCACCCGCCATGCCGGAAACGATGGTCGCCAGCCCATCGCCGACGAATGCGCGGCCGATGTAACGGTCGAGGTTCTGGCCCGTCATCGCGCTGACGGCCTTGATGTGGCCGAGATTCTCGGCTACGAGAATGACCGCGACGGGCGCGATCAACATCATCGCGTGGGGATCGAACACCGGCGAACGGAAATGCGGCATGCCGAACCACGCCGCATGGGCCACGCTGGCGAAATCGATCGGCCGGCCGATGCCCATGCCGTTCGCGAGCACGGCATAAATCGCATAGGCGAGGATGAGGCCGACCAGAATCAGTAATCGCTGCACCATGCCTCGCGCGAAAACGGCGACCACCCCAACGCACAATACGGTGACGAGCGCCATCCACGAGTCGAAGGCCGACGTGCTGACACCCTTCACGGCAATCGGCGCGAGATTGAGACCGATGACCGCGACGACGGCGCCCGTCACCACCGGGGGCATCAACGTTTCGATCCAGCGCGTGCCGATCGCCGCGACGATGAGGCCGATGACGACATAGGCCACGCCACACGCAACGATGCCGCCCAGTGCGAGCGCGATGTTCGGATTCGGGCCGTGGCCGCTATAAGCCGTGACCGCGATGACAAGCCCAATGAATGAAAAACTCGAACCGAGGTAGCTCGGCACGCGCCCACCTACGAGCACGAAAAAGAGCAAGGTGCCGACACCCGACATGAAAATGCAGAGATTCGGATCGAAGCCCATCAGCAACGGCGCGAGCACCGTCGAGCCGAACATGGCGACGACGTGCTGCACACCCATCGCGATCGTCTGCGGCCACGCAAGCCGTTCGTCTGGACCAACGACACGGCCTTCGACGGCACGCGGCGCGAGGCGCCAGCGCGGGAAATAGGAATCGGCCATGTTCGTGGGGCTCCTTTTTATGTCGGCATGGGCGCGCTGGGCATAGCACGCCGCCTGTTGGTGAAATCACGCGCGAGTTTAAGGAGGGCCGGTTGTCCTGGCAAGGTTTTCGCCGCACACCGACCTTGCAGCACTTCCCGCGGCCCGATGTCGCACTCGGGCGTACCTCGCCGCCAACTTGAATCCCCTTTGATCTTGCTCAACAACGGGGCCGACCGAAGGGCGAATATCGCGCTGTGATATTTCCAACCCGCATTGATTTGGCAAGAAACAGCGAAACGTGGAGCGCGCCCAAACGTGCCTCTCCTCGTTCGATCATGCCGATACCAGGAGAAGCCCCATGCGCACGCAATCGCCCTCGCTCGGCTCGCGACGAGGCCGCACGCTCGATATCTGGACGCCCGAGGACAAGGCATTTTGGGAACGGGAAGGCGAGGCCATCGCAAAGCTCAATCTCTGGATTTCCGTTCCCGCGCTGTTTCTCGCGTTTGCGATCTGGCAGGTCTGGAGTGCTGTCGCGGTCCAGTTGCCCACGCTTGGCTTCAAGTACTCCACCAATCAACTCTTTTGGCTCGCCGCGGCGCCCGCACTCTCGGGCGCGACGCTGCGCATCTTCTACTCGTTCATGGTGCCGGTCTTCGGCGGCCGGCGCTGGACCGCCGTCTCCACCGCCTCGCTGCTGATTCCCGCGATCGGAATCGGCTTCGCCGTGCAGGACAACACGACGAGCTATCCGACGATGCTGATCCTCGCGCTGTTGTGCGGCTTCGGCGGGGGCAACTTCAGCTCGAGCATGGCCAACATCAGCTTCTTCTTTCCGCGCGAGCGCAAAGGTTCGGCGCTTGGCGTCAATGCGGGCCTCGGCAATCTGGGCGTATCGGCGGTGCAGTTTTTGAGCCCGCTCGTCGTGACAGCCGGCATCTTCGGCGTATTCGGCGGAGCACCCCATACCGTTGTCAAAAACGGTTTGATCGCGCAAGTCTGGACTCAGAACGCGGCTTTCATCTGGGTGCCGTGGATCGCGATCGCGACACTTGCGGCCTGGCTCGGCATGAACGATCTGACCGATGCCAAAGCTTCGTTCGCCGCACAAGCCGCCATCTTCCGCCGCAAGGACAACTGGCTGATGTGCCTGCTCTATCTCGGCACGTTCGGTTCGTTCATCGGCTACGCCGCGGGCTTTCCATTGCTGATCAAAAGCCAGTTTCCCGGCATCAACGCGCTGGCCTACGCATGGCTCGGCCCGCTGATCGGCGCCGCGATCCGCCCGTTCGGCGGCTGGCTCGCCGACAAGATCGGTGGGGCGCCGGTGACGCTCTGGAACTTCGTCGTCATGGCATGCGCGGTGGGCGGCGTTCTCTACTTCCTGCCTTCGGGGCTGTCGGGCGGCAGCTTCGCCGGGTTCTTCGTCAGCTTCCTCGTGCTGTTCATGACCTCCGGCATCGGCAACGGTTCGACGTTCCGGATGATTCCCGTGATCTTTCAGACGCTCAAGCTGCGCGAGGTGAACGCATCGGATCGCGACGCCGTGCAGCGCGCCACGAAGGAAGGCAATACAGAAGCAGCCGCGACGCTGGGGTTCTCCGCCGCCATTGCCGCGTACGGCGGCTTTTTCATCCCGAAGAGCTACGGCACATCGCTCGCTTTGACGGGCGGCCCCGAAGCGGCGCTTTACGTATTCATCGGCTTTTACGCCATCTGCATCGTCGCGACCTGGTGGCGCTATGCGCGCCGCAACGCGCCGATGCCCTGCTGATACAACGGATCATCCAACGATGAGTCACTTTCTCGACCGCCTCAATCATTTCGCACTGCCGAAAGAAAGCTTTTCGGATGGACACGGCGTCGCCACCGGCGAGGATCGCACGTGGGAGGACGCCTATCGCAATCGCTGGTCGCACGACAAGATCGTGCGCAGCACGCATGGTGTCAACTGCACGGGCTCGTGCTCATGGAAGATCTACGTCAAAGGCGGGATCGTCACGTGGGAAACTCAGCAGACCGACTATCCGCGCACCCGCTGGGACATGCCGAACCATGAACCGCGCGGCTGTGCGCGCGGCGCATCGTACTCGTGGTACCTCTATAGCGCCAACCGCGTGAAGTACCCGATGGTGCGCGCGCGTCTGCTCGAACGCTGGCGTGCCGCGCTGACGGTGTGCCGGGATCCCGTCGACGCGTGGGCCTCCATCGTCGAAGACGATGCCGCCCGCCGCGATTATCAGAAAGTACGCGGCATGGGAGGCTTTGCGCGCAGCAGTTGGGAAGAAGTCACCCGTCTCGTGGCCGCGGCGAATGTCTACACGATCAAGCGGCACGGGCCCGACCGCGTGATCGGGTTCTCGCCGATCCCGGCCATGAGCATGGTCAGCTATGCGGCCGGCAGCCGCTACCTGAGCCTCATTGGTGGCGTATGCATGAGCTTTTACGATTGGTACTGCGATTTGCCTCCGTCGAGCCCGCAGATCTGGGGCGAGCAGACCGACGTACCTGAATCGGCCGACTGGTACAACTCGAGCTACATCATCGCGTGGGGCAGCAATGTGCCGCAAACGCGCACGCCCGACGCACACTTCTTCACCGAAGTTCGCTACAAGGGCACCAAGACCGTCGCCATCACGCCCGACTACAGCGAAGTCGCCAAGCTTTCCGACCTCTGGCTCCATCCGAAGCAAGGTACCGATGCGGCCCTGGCGATGGCGCTCGGTCACGTCGCGCTCAACGAGTTCTATTTCAAGACCCGCAGCGCCTACTTCGACGACTACGCGCGCCGATACACCGATTTGCCGTTGCTCGTGCTGCTGAAAACGCGCACGCTCGAAGACGGTCGCGTGACGCTCGTGCCCGATCGTTACGTCCGCGCAAGCGACTTCGATGGCGCACTGGATCAAACCAATCACCCGGAATGGAAAACCGTCGCCTATGACACGACGGGCCAGCCCGTGGTGCCGAACGGGTCGATCGGCTTTCGTTGGGGTGACGGCGAACGGGACGATATCGGCAAGTGGAACCTCGAAAACAAGGAAGCGCGCGAGGGGCGCGAAGTCAAGCTCCAGCTGTCGTTGCTCGAAACCATGGGATCCACCCATGAAATCGCCGATGTCGCCTTCCCCTACTTTGGTGGCGTGAACTCGCCGCACTTTACCGCGAACGCTCAACAAGGCGACATCAATGTGGCGCGTGTCCCTGTCGCGCGCATGCGCCTCCTGCAAGACGGCAAGGCATCCGACGCACTCGTCGCCACCGTATTCGATCTGCAAGCCGCTCAGTACGGCATCAATCGCGGCCTGGGCAGCGGCGCGGCCAGCTATGACGACAACGCCCCCTATACCCCGGCATGGGCCGAAGCCATCACAGGCGTGCCGCGCGAGCAGATCGTCAACGTGGCGCGCGAATTCGCTGCCAACGCAGACAAGACGCAAGGCCGCTCGATGATCATCATCGGCGCCGGCATGAATCACTGGTACCACGCCGACATGAACTATCGCGGCGTCATCAATCTGCTGATGATGTGCGGCTGCATCGGCAAGAGCGGGGGCGGGTGGTCGCACTATGTCGGCCAAGAGAAGCTGCGTCCGCAAACGGGTTGGACCGCGCTTGCCTTCGCGCTCGATTGGATTCGGCCGCCGCGGCAGATGAACAGCACCAGCTTTTTCTATGCGCATACGGACCAATGGCGCTATGAGAAGCTCGGCGTCGACGAGATCGTTTCGCCGCTCGCCGACAAAGCGCAATTCGGCGGCAGCATGATCGACTACAACGTGCGCGCCGAACGCATGGGCTGGTTGCCGAGCGCGCCGCAACTCGCCACGAATCCGTTGCAAGTGGCGAAGGATGCAGCCGCCTCGGGCATGGAGGCCAAGGACTATGTGGCGACATCGCTCAAGTCCGGATCGTTGCAGATGAGCTGCGAAGACCCGGATGCGCCGCAAAACTGGCCGCGCAACATGTTCGTCTGGCGCTCCAACCTGCTCGGCTCGTCGGGCAAGGGGCACGAGTATTTCTGCAAGCACCTGCTCGGCACCGATCACGGCGTGCAAGGCAAGGACCTGGGCGCGGACGATGCCAAGCCGGCGGAGGTACGCTGGCACGACGAAGCCCCGCAAGGCAAACTCGATTTGCTCGTCACGCTCGACTTCCGCATGAGCACGACCTGCCTCTATTCGGACGTCGTCCTGCCCACCGCGAGCTGGTACGAGAAGAACGATCTCAACACGAGCGACATGCACCCGTTCATCCACCCGCTCTCGGCCGCCGTGGATCCCGTCTGGCAGGCACGCTCCGATTGGGAAATCTACAAGGGCTTTGCCAAGGCGTTCAGCGAGGTCTGCGTCGGCCATCTCGGCGTTGAAAAGGAAGTGGTCCTCACGCCGCTCATGCACGATACACCGGGCGAGCTGGCGCAGCCGTTCGAAGTGCGCGACTGGAAAAAGAGCGAGTGCGACGTGATACCGGGCAAGACGGCACCGCAGGTGAGCGTCGTCGAGCGCGATTATCCGAACGTCTACAAGCGCTTCACCGCATTGGGCCCGCTCATGAACCGCGTAGGCAACGGCGGCAAAGGTATCGCCTGGCAAACCGCCTCCGAAGTCGAGCAGTTGGGCGAGTTGAACGGCGTCACGCAAGAAGACGGCGTGACGAAGGGCATGCCGCGCATCGTCTCCGATATCGACGCGTGCGAGGTGATTCTGCATCTCGCACCCGAGACGAATGGTCACGTCGCCGTGAAGGCCTGGGAAGCGCTCGCGAAGGCGACCGGGCGGGAACACAAGCACCTCGCGCTTCACCGCGAAGACGAAAAAATCCGCTATCGCGACATTCAAGCCCAGCCTCGCAAGATCATCAGTTCGCCCACCTGGAGCGGCATCGAAAGCGAAACGGTCAGCTACAACGCGGGCTATACGAACGTGCACGAGCTGATTCCCTGGCGCACGCTGACCGGGCGTCAGCAGTTCTATCAGGATCACCCCTGGATGATCGCGTTCGGGGAGGGATTGTCGACCTACCGTCCCCCCATCGATTTAAAGGCGACCGCCGGCATCCAGGGTGTCAAGCCGAACGGACATCCCGAAGTCGTGCTGAACTTCATCACCCCGCATCAGAAATGGGGCATTCACAGCACTTACAGCGACAACCTGCTGATGTTGACGCTCAATCGTGGCGGCCCCGTGGTCTGGATGAGCGAGGACGACGCGCGCCGCGCCGGCGTCGAGGACAACGATTGGATCGAGCTCTTCAATGTGAACGGCGCGATCGCCGCACGCGCCGTCGTCAGCCAGCGCGTCAAGCCCGGCATGGTCCTCATGTATCACGCGCAGGAAAAGATCATCAATACGCCGGGCTCGGAAATCACGGGCGTGCGCGGCGGCATTCACAACTCGGTGACGCGCATCGTCCTCAAGCCCACGCACATGATCGGCGGCTACGCGCAGCTCAGCTATGGCTTCAATTACTACGGCACGATCGGCACGAACCGCGATGAATTCGTCGTCGTGCGCAAGATGAATCACATCGACTGGCTCGATACGCCGCGCGATGAAAGCGCGAGCCGCGCGAACCCGGATCACGGAGAGAAGCAATGAAGGTACGCGCACAGATCGGCATGGTGCTGAATCTCGACAAGTGCATCGGCTGCCATACATGCAGTGTGACTTGCAAGAACGTCTGGACGAGCCGTCCGGGCATGGAATACGCGTGGTTCAACAACGTCGAGACGAAGCCCGGCATCGGCTACCCGAAGGAATGGGAAAACCAGGACAAATGGAACGGCGGCTGGGTGCGCCACGCCGATGGCTCGATCGCTCCGCGTCAGGGCGGCAAATGGAAGCTACTCATGCGGATCTTCGCTAATCCGAATCTGCCGCAAATCGACGACTATTACGAACCGTTCACGTTCGATTACGATCATCTGCAAAGCGCGCCCGAAATGAAGGCTGCGCCAACCGCCCGCCCGCGCAGTCTGATTACCGGCCAGCGCATGGAAAAAATCGTTTGGGGTCCTAACTGGGAAGAAATTCTCGGCGGCGAGTTCGCCAAGCGCAGCAAGGATCGCAACTTCGACGACATCCAGAAAGACATCTACGGACAGTTCGAAAACACGTTCATGATGTATCTGCCGCGGCTCTGCGAGCACTGCCTCAATCCCGCGTGCGTGGCATCGTGTCCGTCCGGCTCGATCTACAAGCGCGAGGAAGACGGTATCGTGCTGATCGATCAGGACAAGTGCCGCGGGTGGCGCATGTGCGTCTCTGGTTGCCCCTATAAAAAGATTTACTACAACTGGAAAAGCGGCAAAGCCGAGAAGTGCATCTTCTGCTACCCCCGCATCGAGGCGGGGCAGCCGACCGTCTGCTCGGAGACCTGCGTCGGGCGCATCCGCTACCTCGGTGTGCTGCTTTATGACGCCGACCGCATCGCGGCGGCCGCTTCGGTCGAAAACGATCGCGATCTCTATCAGGCACAACTCGATGTTTTCCTCGATCCGAACGATCCTGAAGTGATCGAGCAGGCACGCAAAGACGGCGTACCCGAAAACTGGCTCGAGGCCGCGCGGGTCAGCCCCGTGTACAAGATGGCGGTCGACTGGAAGGTCGCGCTGCCGTTGCACCCCGAGTATCGGACGATGCCGATGGTCTGGTACGTGCCGCCGCTTTCGCCGATCACATCGGCAGCCAACGCCGGACACATCGGCGCGAATGGCGAGATCCCCGACGTCAACCAGTTGCGCATTCCGGTGCGCTACCTCGCCAACCTGTTGACGGCGGGCGACACGGTGCCCGTCGTGCGCGCGCTCGAGCGGATGCTCGCCATGCGAGCCTGGCAGCGCGGCAAGCATGTCGACGGCGTTGAAAACCATGCGGCGCTCGCGCAGGCTCACCTGAGCGTTGCGCAAGTCGAAGAGATGTACCGCGTGATGG
>Ga0209672_100310_pt1 | contig 32650 bp, 29 predicted proteins | sample AraplaCol_mMS_r2_FD_184273 | JGI IMG/M metagenome (GOLD analysis project Ga0209672, IMG submission 184273) | Arabidopsis root microbial communities from North Carolina, USA - plate scrape CL_Col_mMS_r2 (SPAdes) (version 2) | ecosystem: Host-associated > Plants > Roots > Endosphere | place: USA...
TGGCGACCATCTTCTCGAAGTCGTCGAACTTGCCGGCCTGCAGCAGACCCAGCGCACCCTTCAGATCCGCCCCTGCCGAGAACGGCTCGCCGGTCTGCCAGATCACCACGGCCTTGAGCTGCTGCTCGGCGACATCGATCGCCTGCTGCACGCCATCGAGCACGTGGTCGTTGACCGTGTTCATCTTGGTCTTGAACGAGATGATGCCCACGCCATCGTCGCCCAGCGTCCACAGACGCACGCCGTCGTTCTCCCACACCGTCGTGCCCTGGTCGAACTTCTCGCCCAGGATCGGATCGGGGAACAGCTGGCGCTGATACACCGGATGCTGCGAGCGCGGCTTGTTCTTGCCTTCGGCAGCGGACCACGAACCGTCCTTGCCGTGCACGCCGTTGCGGCCGTCGGTCACCCACGCCGGCAGCGGCGCCTTGCTCATGGCCTTACCGGCGGCGATGTCTTCGGCGATCCAGCCGGCCACCTGCTGCCAGCCGGCAGCCTGCCAGGTTTCGAACGGACCGAGCTTCCAGCCGTAGCCCCAGCGGATGGCGAAGTCGACATCGCGCGCGGTATCGGCGATGTCGGCCAAGTGATAGGCGCTGTAGTGGAACAGGTCACGGAAGGTCGCCCACAGGAACTGCGCCTGCGGATCGCTCGACGCGCGCAGCTTGCCGAACTTCTCGGCCGGATCCTTGATGGCAAGAATCGCGGCGACTTCATCGGAAGCCTTCTGCTCGGACGGGCGGTAGTCCTGCTTGGCCACGTCGAGCACGACGATGTCCTTGCCGGCCTTGCGATAGAAGCCCGCGCCGGTCTTCTGGCCCAGCGCGCCCTTTTCGATCAGCGCAGACAGCCACACCGGCGCCTTGAAGTATTCGTGCCAGGGATCATCGGCCAGCGTATCGGCCATGGTCTTGATCACATGCGCCATGGTGTCCAGGCCGACCACGTCGGCGGTGCGGTAGGTCGCACTCTTCGGACGTCCAACCGCCGGGCCAGTGAGCGCGTCGACCGTGTCGAAGCCCAGGCCGAACTGCTGCGTGTGATGCATGGTGGCCAGCATCGAGAACACGCCGATGCGGTTGCCGATGAAGTTCGGCGTGTCCTTCGCATACACCACGCCCTTGCCGAGCGCGGTGGTGAGGAACGCTTCGAGGCCTTCCAGCACGTTCTTGTCGGTGAGTTTGGTCGGGATCAGCTCGACCAGGTGCATGTAGCGCGGTGGATTGAAGAAGTGCACGCCGCTGAAGCGATGGCGCATTTCTTCCGGCAGCGCCTCGGCCAGCTGGTTGATCGACAGGCCCGAGGTGTTGGACGCGATCACCGCGGTCGGCGACAGATGGGTGGCGATCTTCTTGTACAGATCCAGCTTCCAGTCCATCCGTTCGGCAATCGCTTCGATCACCAGGTCCACGTCCTTCAGATGATCGAGGTGCTCGTCATAGTTGGCCGGGATCAGCGTGGCGGCGACGTTCTTGTCGGCCAGCGGGGCGGGGGACAGCTTCTGCAGGTTGGCGATGGCCTTCAGCGCGATACCGCTCTTGGGACCGTCCTTGGCAGGCAGGTCGAACAGCACGGTTTCGACGCCGGCATTGCTCAGGTGCGCGGCGATCTGCGCGCCCATGACGCCGGCGCCAAGTACCGCAGCCTTGCGGATTCGTAGCGCTTTAGGGGTGGATGGAGCGGTCATTGGCTTCTCCGTAATGCGAAACGCTGGGTAGTGAGACGAACGGCCGCGAGCGGCCGAGGGGAAGGGTTGGAACGAATCAGGGGGCCTTGAGACCGGAGGCGGCAAAGCGGATCAGGTGCTCGGCGGTCTGCGCGCGATGGCGCTCTTCGGGCACGTCGCTTTTGCGCTGGATCATGCCGAAGCCCGACATGGCGTGGGTCAGGGCGCCGGTCACCAGGTCGACGCGCCAGTACAGTTCTTCCTTGCTCAGCTGCGGCAGTAGGCGGGCGAATTCCGCGGTGAACTGGCGCATCACGTGGCCGTAGTTGTCCGACAGGAACTTGCGGAGGGTGTCGTCGTGTTCGGCGAAGGCGCGGGCGAGCACGCGCATGAACAGCGAGCCGTTGCCATCGTGGGAGAGCTCCAGTGCAGGCACGATGAAGGCTGCCAGCACGTCCTCGATGGTGGTGTCCGCCTCGCCGGCAATCTTCTGCAGGGCGGCCATGCGGCGGCCGTTGAGCTGGTCCAGGCGGCGGCGGAACACCTCTTCGATCAGGCGGTCCTTGGAGCCGAAGTGGTAGTTCACCGCGGCAAGGTTGACCCCTGCGGCGGCGGTCAGCTGGCGCAGGGAGGCCCCTTCGAAGCCGTGCCGGGCGAACAATTCCTCCGCGGCGCCGAGAATGCGCTCCTTGGTCGGCATGGAAGCACTGGAGACTGACATGGTCCGCAACCCCGGGCAGGAATCAAACGATCGTTTGAGGATACGCGGGTCGATTTGCGCCCGTCAAACGGTCGTTTCAAGGGGCTCTGGGATCCCTGCGCCCGGCTTGCGTATCAGGTAGAATCTGTCAAACTTTCGTGAGCTAAATCCCCATATCTAGTCGGGATTTGGCGTAAGTTCGCCGGTAACTACCGGCCCGCCCACTCAGATACCAGTTTTTTCCGGAGCAGACCCTCATGGCGCTGGAGCGCACCCTTTCCATTATCAAGCCCGACGCCGTTGCCAAGAACGTGATCGGTGAAATCTATGCTCGCTTCGAAAAGGCCGGCCTGAAAATCGTTGCCGCCAAGATGAAGCATCTGTCGCGCAAGGAAGCCGAGGGTTTCTACGCGGTGCACAAAGAGCGTCCGTTCTTCAACGCGCTGGTCGAGTTCATGATCTCCGGACCGGTGATGATCCAGGCACTGGAAGGTGACAACGCGATCCTCAAGCATCGCGACCTGATGGGCGCCACCAATCCGAAGGACGCTGCGCCGGGCACGATCCGCGCCGACTTCGCCGACTCCATCGATGCGAACGCTGTGCATGGTTCCGACGCTGCCGATACGGCTGCTGTCGAGATCGCGTACTTCTTCGCGACCACTGAAACGTTCTCGAGGTAAGTGCGCTCATCCATGAGCGCGAAGATCACGAAGCGGCCATCCATGGCCGCACTCTTCACGAAAACCGCGTTCCATTGGATAGCGTAAGGATTAAGAGGGCGGCGTTGAGCCGCAATATTTCAAGATGACTGATCAGGCAAATTCCACCACCACCGACAAGGTCAACCTGCTCGATTTCGATCGACAGGGCCTGCGTGATTTCTTTGCGCAGCTGGGCGAGAAGCCGTATCGCGCCGAGCAGGTGATGAAGTGGATTTACCACCGCCTGGAAGACAACTTTGAAAACATGACGGATGTGGGCAAGACGCTTCGGGCCAAACTCGAAGCGTCCTGCTACGTCGGTCCGCCGAAGACCTTGTTCGACAAGGGCGCCACCGACGGCACGCACAAGTGGCTGCTCGGCATGGATGGCGGCAACGCCATCGAAGCGGTGTACATCCCCGAGCCGACGCGCGGCACGCTGTGCGTGTCCTCGCAGGTGGGCTGCGGGCTGAACTGCCAGTTCTGCTCCACCGCCACGCAAGGCTTCAACCGCAACCTGTCCACGGCCGAAGTGATCGGCCAGATGTGGGTGGCGGCCAAATACCTCGGCAACATCACGCACCAGAACCGTCGCATCACCAACGTGGTGATGATGGGCATGGGCGAGCCGTTGCTGAACTTCGACAACGTCACCAAGGCGATGAGCCTGATGCGCGATGACCTGGGCTTTGGCCTGGCTTCGAAGCGCGTCACGCTGTCCACCGCCGGCCTGGTGCCGATGATCGACAAGTTGTCCGAGACCATCGATGTGTCGCTGGCGGTGTCGCTGCACGCGGCCAACGATGAGTTACGCACGGAGCTGGTGCCGCTCAACAAGCGCTACCCGATCGCCGAGCTGATGGCCTCCTGCCAGCGCTGGCTGGATCGCAAGCCGCGCACCTCGATCACGTTTGAGTACACCCTGATGAAGGGTGTCAACGACCAGCCCGAGCACGCCCGCCAGCTGATCAAGCTGATGCGTCGCATGCCTCAGTGCAAGGTCAACCTGATTCCGTTCAATCCATTTCCTGGCACGCGTTTCGAGCGCTCCGACGCCGAGACCATCCGCGCCTTCCAGACCCAGTTGCTCAATGCCAATGTGCTGACCATGTTGCGCCGTACCCGCGGCGACGACATCGATGCGGCATGTGGCCAGCTCAAAGGGCAGGTATTGGACCGCACCCGTCGCCAGGCCGAATTTCGCAAGCGTCTGGACGAAGGGGCGAGTCATGCGGCTTGATCGAATGGTGCTGGGTGCGGGCGTAGCCATGCTTTTGGCTGCGTGCGTGCCGGTGAAATCCAATAGCGGCAGTGGCAACGAGGGGAGCAAGATCACCCGCCAGTCCAAGGCCGAGCAGAAGCAGGAAGGCGCGCGCATCCACACCGAGCTGGCCCAGCAGTACATGGCCAACGGTGACCTGGAAGACGCCATGGTCAAGATCAACAAGGCCATGCAGTTCGATCCGACCTACGTGCCTGCGCAAACCGTGGCGGCGGTGATCTACGAGCGCATCAACGACTTGCCCAATGCCGAGCTGCATTACCGCAAGGCCGTCACGCTGGCGCCGGAAAAGGGCGATGCCAACAACAACCTCGGCTGGTTCCTGTGCAACCGCGAGGGCAAGGCGGCCGAGTCGCAGGCGTATTTCCAGAAGGCGGTGGCCGACCCGTTCTACCAGACGCCGTCGCTGGCCTGGACCAATGCCGGCATCTGCCAGGCCAAGGCGCAGAACATGGCGGCGGCCGAGGCGGACTTCCGCAAAGCCATCGAAATTGACGCGCAAAACGGCGGGGCGTTGTATCAGCTCGCCAATGTGCTTTATCTTCAGAACGATGCGTTCCGTGCTCGTGCCTTCATCCAGCGCTTCGATGCGCTGGGCCAGCCGACCGCGGGTTCGCTCAAGCTCGGACACGATATCGAAGCACGGTTGGGCAACACGGATGCTGCTCTTAACTACAGCAGGCGACTGCAAAGCCAGTTCCCGGATTCGGAACAGGCCCGCGCCCTCGACGCAACTGCACGCCAATGACCACTCAGCAGTCAAATTCGGCCAACAGCGGCAACCGAGAATTCCCTTTCACCGAAGCGCCCAACGCCACCATGGAAACCGAACACAATTCGCTGGAAGCGACCAAAGGCACCCTGGGCGGGCGTCTGCGCGCTGCGCGTGAAGCGCGCGGGCTGGACGTCGAAACCTGCGCGCATGCGCTGCGCTTGCCGACTCGTGTGCTCAAGCAAGTGGAGAGCAACGACTACAGCGGCATCGACCACGTGTATCTGGGCGGCTACCTGATCAAGTACGCGCGCTATCTCGGTGTCGACGAGGCCGAGGTCAAGCTCGAGCTCGACCGCATCAAGCCGCCGGAGCCCACCCTGGTGGCGACGGGCGGTATCTCGCACTCGCGTTACCTGCTCGAGAACTACGCACGCGCGGCGACCTACGTGGTACTGACCGCGGCGATCGTGGTGCCGACCATCTGGCTGGGCGTGCGCGGCACGCTGGATCGCGACGTCAGCCATCTGGCGCCGCTGGATGCCGCGCCGGTCGCGCAGATCGACGCGCCGGCCAACAGTTCGAGCGCCGCGGCATCGACCGTGGCGAGCGCGGCACCCAGTTCGCAGGAAGGTACGTCCGCGCCGGCTACCACGCCGGCACCGGCGGCCGCGCCTGCACAAGACCAGCCGTTGATGGCGTCCATGACGCCCTTCCTTGGCGATACCCATGCCGCGACGCAGCCGGCGGCACCCACGCCGACCACGGATGCCGGCTCGGTGGGCGGTGGTGCCCACAGTCTCGTGCTGAGCCTGCAGAACGCCAGCTGGGTTGAAGTCACCAGCAAGGACGGCGCTCGCCTGGAATACGGTTTGCTGCCGGCCGGCAGCTCCAAGACCTACCACAGCGATCAGCCGCTGGAAGTGCGCATCGGCAACGCCGGTGGCGCCCAGGTGATGCTGGACGGCCAGCCCATGCCGCTGGACAGCTATCGCCGTTCCAATGTCGCGCATTTCCGCATCGAATTGCGCGACGGCAAGGCCACCCCGGCCGGCGCCTGAGTCATCACGCGCCGGGCCTGTGCGGCCTGGCGCAATCGGTTATGCTTGCCCATTGTCCGTTCGGCAACGAGCGGACATTCGGGCTGATTTCTTTTCCGCATGACGGGTGCCGCCAGGTGCCTTTGGCGTGCGGTTCCCCAAGGGTGATTGCATGGCATTTGAAGCGTACGACGATTACGAACAGAGCGAACGCGTACAACAGTGGTTGCGCCAGAACGGCTTGTCCATCGTCGTCGGCATCGCGATCGGCCTGGTCGGCATCTTCGGCTGGCAGCAGTGGAACAAGCACAAGGCAGAGCATCAGGCTGACGCCGCCAACCTGTATCAGCAGATCCAGGTCGCCGTGGCCGCCGGCAAGTCCGACAACGCCGATGCGCTGACCGAACAGTTACTCAAGGACTACACCGATTCCACCTACGCCGTGTTCGCCGTGAGCGATCGGGCGGAGCGTCAGGTGCAGGCCAAGCAGTTGGACAAGGCGATCGAGTCGCTCGGCTGGGCCGAGAACCACGCCTCCGATGCGAACCTCAAGGCGCTGTCGCAGATGCGCATCGCGCGCGTGCAGCTGGCCCAGGGCAAGGCCGCCGACGCGATCGCCGTGCTCGATCGCATGCAGGTCAAGACCTATGAAGGTGTATCACAGGAACTACGCGGCGATGCGCTGGTCAAGCTTGGGCGCCCAGACGATGCCCGCAAGGCATACGTAGCCGCCAAGGCGGCGCTGGGTGAGAACGCGCCTCAGAGCGTGCAGATGAAAATCGATGATCTGGCCGTGGCCGGGAAGCAGGGTGCATGAAACCTGAAGTGAAGAAGCGCGGTGCGATGAAGCGCGTTTGGCTGGTGGCGCTGACCTCTCTGGTGGTGCTTGCCGGTTGCCATTCGTTCAAGAAAGAAAACGTCCAGCCGCCGACTCCGCTGGCCAAGGATTTCAAGCCCACCACCCAGGTGACCAAGCTGTGGACCACCAGCGTGGGCGACGGTGCGGGCGAAAGCGGCGTGCGCCTGCGTCCGGCCTTTGCCGACGGCGTGCTCTACGCCTGCAGCACCGACGGCAAGATCGCCGCGATTGACGCCACCAGCGGCAAGACGCTGTGGACCAAGAGCTCGCGCACCCAGGGCTGGTTTGGCTGGGGCGACAAGAAGCGCGCCGATGCCCTGTATGCGGGTGGCCCGATGGTCTCCGGCGACCTGCTCGTGGTCGGCACGCTCGATGGCCATGTCTATGGCATCAACGCGAAGGACGGCAGCCCGCGCTGGGAATCGGTGGTCAACTCCGAAGTGATTTCCCCGCCGGTGATCTCGGGCAACCTGGTGGTTGCACGCACCCAGGACGGCCGTCTGTACGGTTTCGACAGTTCCACCGGCGAACGCCGCTGGGTCTACGACCAGGATTCCGTGCCGCTGCTCAGCCTGCGCGGTAATGGTCCGATGCTGGTCGCCAACGGCGTGGTGTTCTACGGCAACGATGCCGGCAAGCTGGTCGCGCTGCGTCTGGACAACGGCGAGAAGCTGTGGGAACAGACCCTCGCCAGCGGCGAAGGCCGCACCGAGATCGATCGCCTGGCCGATGCCGACGGTTCGATCCTGCTCGAAGGCACCACCCTGTACAGCGCCGCCTATCACGGCAATATCGCCGCGATCGACGGTCCCAGCGGTCGCCCGCTGTGGGGTCGCCCGTTCTCGACCTTCACCTCGCTGGATGTCACCGGCAACGGCCTCTACGGCGTGAGCGACGAGTCGCAGGTGTGGGCGTTCGACAAGACCGGCGGCGCCGACATGTGGAAGAACGATGCCCTGAAGTACCGCTGGCTCACTGCGCCGGCCGTGCTGGGTGACTACGTCGTGGTCGGCGACCTCGAGGGCTACGTGCACTTCCTGCAGACCGGTGACGGCGCACTGGCCGCACGTGAGCGCCTGTCCAAGAAAGCCATTCGCGCCCAACCCCTGGTGGTTGGCGACATTGTGTACGTCGAAGACGTCAAGGGCCGCATCGGCGCTTACCGTCTCGGCGGCCACTGATCGTAATAAAGGTTGTTTGAATCATGCTGCCCGTCGTTGCCCTGGTCGGTCGTCCCAATGTCGGTAAATCGACCCTATTCAACGCAATGACGCGCAGTCGTGACGCCCTGGTGGCTGATATGCCAGGCGTTACGCGAGATCGACACTACGGCGTGTGCCGCACCGGCACACGCCCCTTCGTGGTGGTGGATACCGGCGGCCTGTCCGGCGACGAGGAAGGCATCGATGGCCTGACCGCGCAGCAGGTGCGCCTGGCCATCGAAGAAGCCAGCGTGCTGGTCTTCGTGGTCGATGCGCGCGACGGCCTGCTGCCGCAGGACCGCAGCATCCTCGACGAGCTTCGCCGCAGCGGCAAGCCGATCATTGCAGCGGTCAACAAGACCGACGGCATGGATCTGCAGGACGCGATGGCCGAGTTCGCCGTGTTCGGCATCGCCAACACGCTGCCGCTGTCGGCCGCGCACAATCGCGGTACCGACGACCTGATTGCTTCGGGCATCCTGTTGTTGCCCGAAGACACGCACGAGGAAATCGATCCGGTCGATCCGGAGAGCATCCGCGTTGCCATCGTGGGTCGTCCGAATGCGGGCAAGTCGACGCTGATCAATCGCCTGCTGGGCGAGGATCGCCTGATCGTGTCCAACGTTGCGGGCACCACGCGCGATCCCATCCGCGTGTCGCTGGAACGCGATGGCCGCAAGTACACCCTGATCGACACCGCCGGCGTGCGCCGCAAGGCACGCGTCGAAGAGGCCGTTGAGAAGTTCAGCGTCATCAAGACGCTGCAGTCGATGGCCGCTGCCCAAGTGGTGGTGGTGATGATCGATGCGCGCGAGAACCTGGCCGACCAGGATCTCACGCTGATCGGCCACGCCGTCGACGAGGGCAGGGCGCTGGTCATATGCGTCAACAAATGGGACGGCATGGACAGCTATCAGCGCGAACAGTGCGAGCGTGCGCTTGAGCGCCGCCTGCAGTTCGTCGACTGGGCCAAGACGGTGTTCATCTCCGCGCTGCATGGCTCGGGCCTGCGCGAGCTGATGAAGGCCGTGGTGCGCGCGCATCATGCCGCGACCAAGGAACTGGGTTCGTCCGAGCTCACCAAGACGCTCGAGCAAGCCTACGAAAGCTACCAGCCGCCGCTGGTGCGCGGCCATGCCCCCAAGCTGCGCTTCGCGCATCCGGGCGGCAACAACCCGCCGACCATCGTCATCCACGGCAGCCGCACCAAGCACATCGCGCCGGCCTATCGCCGCTACCTGGAAAACTTCTTCCGCAAGCGCTTCAAGCTGGAAGGCACGCCCGTGCGCATCGCCTTCCGCGACGGCGAGAATCCGTTTGCCGGCAAGAAGAACGTGCTCACCGAGGCCCAGCAGCGCAAGCGCCAGCGCATGGTGCGCGAGATGAAGAAGCGCAAGCGCTGACCCGCACCCGCACCCTTGTAGGAGCGCACTTGTGCGCGACCGCGGTGCATCGTTGTACCTCTGTGTATCGACTGGCGACCTCTCCACAAGGATTCATCTCCCGTGCTGGCCAAACGCCGCCGCCACTGTAGGAGCGCACTTGTGCGCGACCGCGGCGCATCGTTCCCACTCTGTTTCGCGACAGGCGATCTCTCTGCCAGAACTCGTTCGCCGCGCTGGCCAAACGTTGTGGTCGCGCACGGGGTGCGCTCTTACAAGGGGCGGAGGTACGGCGAAGCGTTGCGGTCGCGCACAAGTGCGCTCCTGCAGGGGCTGAGGTGTAGCGGCGCGTTGCGGTCGCGCACAGGGTGCGCTCCTACAAGGGACTGAGGTACAACGAAGCGTTGCGGTCGCGCACAAGTGCGCTCCTACAGGGGCTGAGGTGTAGCGGCGCGTTGCGGTCGCGCACAGGGTGCGCTCCTACAAGGGGGTGGGTGGGCTGGAGTAAGCTAGAGGGATGACGAGCCTCAACCGCGACAGCTGGCTGGCCTCCCTGCGTGCCAGCATTGCCGAGATATCTCCCGCCGAGGCGCTGGCCCGACAGGCGCAAGGCAGCTTCCTGATCGATGTGCGCGAAGACGGCGAACGCGCCAGCGGTTTGCCGGTCGGTGCGGTCGGTATCTCGCGCGGCTTTCTTGAGCTGCGCATCGAGCAACTGCTACCCGATCGCAACCATCCCGTGCTGCTCCTGTGCGGCAGCGGCCAACGCTCGCTGCTCGCCGCCGAAGCGCTGCAGCGCATGGGTTACCAGCAGGTGTTCTCCGTGGCTGGCGGCTTCCAGCGCTGGAAGGCGGAAGGGCTGCCGGTAGCCCAGGGTGCCTTGGATAGCGACGCCGCCGAACGCTATGCGCGCCAACTGCAATTGCCCCAGGTGGGCGAAGCAGGGCAGGCGAAGTTGGCATCCGCACGTGTGGCCTTGCTGGGTGCAGGCGGCCTCGGTGCGCCGGCTGCGCTTTACCTTGCTGCGGCCGGTATCGGACAACTCACCCTGATCGACGACGATCGCGTCGAGCGATCCAATCTGCACCGACAAGTCATCCACGCCGATGCACGCGTGGGCATGGCCAAGACCGAGTCGGCGCGGATCGCACTCGCTGCACTCAATCCCCGTGTGCGCGTGGAAATGCGCAACGAGCGCCTGCAGGCCGACAACGTCGAGCGCCTGCTGGCGGACCACGATCTGGTGATCGATGGCGCCGACAATTTTCCCGCGCGCTATCTGATCGCCGCAGCCTCCCGTCGGTTGCGGGTGCCGATGGTCTACGGTGCGGTGGAGCGCTTCACCGGGCAGGTGAGCGTGTTCGATCCCCGTCGCGCGGACTCGCCGTGCTATCGGTGTCTGTTCCCCGAGCCGCCCGCCGCGGCGGATGCGCCCAATTGCAGCGAGGCCGGTGTGCTTGGCGTACTGCCCGGCATCGTGGGTTTGCTGCAGGCCACAGAGGCATTCAAGCTCATCCTCGGCATAGGCGAGCCGCTGGTCGGTCGGCTGCTGAACTTCGATGCGCTGGCGATGCGCTTTCGCGAAACGCGCCTGCCGCGCGATCCGGGTTGCCCGGGCTGCGGCGACGGCGCCACGTTCAACGGCTACGAGGATCTGGTGCAGCTCTGCGCGTCGGCCGGCTGATCAGCGCAGGTCATTGGCGACCAGCGAATAGATCGCCGCGTCCTGCGGCTCGCCACGCAGCATGAGCCGTTGGCGGGCGATGCTTTCAAAGTGTGCGCCGGCCTTTTTGGCCACGCTGCGGCTCGCCTGATTGTCCACGGCAACGACGATTTCCAGTCGACGCAGATCCGTGGCCCGCAGCGCATGCCGTGCCAGCAGGCGCACGGCGCGGGTGGCGTAGCCTTGCTCCTGGCGCGTCTGGCGCACCCAGTAGCCGAGATTGGCCATGCCGTATTCGGGCTGCCAGTGGTTGAGTGAGATGCTGCCGACGAGCTCGTCCGTGGCGCGATCGGCCATCACCAGCGCGCATTCGTCGCCGGCACCCTGCCAGGCCAATCGGGTCTTGGCGATCCAGTGGCGGGCGTCGTCCAGGCTGTAGGCCGGCGTGCACCAGTCCTGCCATCGGCCGATGGTCGCCATCGATTCGTGCAGGGCGGCGTGCAAGGCATGCAGGTCGGAGGGGCGGTACGGGCGCAGGCGCAGGTCGCCGTCTTCCAGGACAGGTCCCGGCGAGGGTTCGTCGCGCATCGGTGGCAGCAGCGAATACACCGCGGCAGGTGCGGCCTCGCCGCGATGGATGATGCGGTTGGGCGAGATGCCGTCGAAGAGCGCACCCAGGCGTTCCGCGGTGCGGCGGCTGGCCACATTGTCGACGGCAATGACGATCTCGATGCGCACCAGGCCCAATACGTCGAAGCCGAATTCGGCCAGGGCGCGCGCCGCACGCGTGGCGACGCCCTGGCCCTGCGCCGACTGGCGCACCCAGTAACCCAGGTTCGCGCTGCCGCGCTTGGGATCAATACGGTTGAGCGCCACGTCGCCCAGCGCGCGGCCTTGCGCGTCGAAGATGCCGAAGGCGTAGGCATCGCCGCGCTCGCGGCCGGCCTGGCAGTCGGCGATCCATTGGTCGCTGTCGTCCCGGGTGTAGCCCTCGTGCAGCCAGGGCAGCCATGGCCCTACCGAGGTGATCGATTCGCGCGTGGCCTCGAACAGGGCCTGGGCGTCGTCAGCCAGCCATGGCCGCAGCCGTATGCCGTGCGCGTGCAGTTCAAGCGGGGCGGTCAGGTGCGATAGGTCAGCCATTCGATCTCGTTTGTATGCGTAAGGCGTAGCCGGGATAATACGTTCCTTTGGCAGGCACCCCGATCATGAGCGCACGTATCCTCGACGGCAAACGCATCGCGCAGGAACTGATGGATCGGATCGGGCGCCGAGTGGCGGAGCGCTCGGCCAAGGGGTTGGACGTGCCCGGTCTCGCCGTGGTGCTGGTGGGCGATGACGCGGCCTCGTCGGTGTATGTACGCAACAAACGCAAAGCCTGCCATCAGGTCGGCTTTCGTTCGTTCGATTTCGACTTGCCCTCGCGCACCAGCCAGGAAGAACTCATCGCACTGATCGACCAGCTCAATGCCGATCCGGCCGTGCACGGCATCCTGGTGCAGTCGCCGCTGCCCGACCACATCGATGAGGATGCGCTGGTCGATCGCATTGATCCGGGCAAGGATGTGGATGGCTTCCAGGCCGTCAACGTCGGTCGCCTGGCACTGCGCCGCTTCGGCCTGCGTCCGTGCACGCCGCGTGGCGTGATGACCTTGCTCGGGCATACCGATCGTCCCGTGCGTGGTCAGCACGCGGTCGTGGTCGGAGTTTCCAATCACGTGGGCCGCCCGCTGGCGCTGGAATTGTTGATAGCCGGTTGCACGACTACGTGCTGCCACAAGTTCACGCGCGACCTGGAAGGCTTCGTGCGCCAGGCGGACATCGTGATCGTCGCTGTCGGCCGGCCGGGCCTGGTCAAGGGCGAATGGATCAAGCCGGGCGCGGTGGTGGTGGACGTGGGCATCAACCGCCTGGAAGACGGCCGGCTGGTCGGCGACGTGGACTTCGCCGCGGCCGCCGAACGCGCCAGCTGGATCACGCCGGTGCCGGGTGGCGTCGGTCCCATGACGGTGGCGACGCTGCTGGAAAACACGCTGGAAGCGGCGGAAGCACGCGACGCAGCCCATCACGGTTGATCGCGTCGCGCCACGAAAATGCGGCGCATGAGTTTTTGCGCAGGCCTTGAAACTGCGGCGTCAAACCACATGCAGGGAGCCTTCCCGCAGAGGTCTGGCCGGCTTTTCGTTCATGCAGAGAGTAGCGGGGCCTAGGCCTTCTGCGTATAATCTCCTCTTTGCAGCGGGACAAAACGCATGCGCATCCTCGCCGAGGCTCTCACCTACGACGATGTTTACCTCGTTCCGGCCCATTCGGCCGTTCTGCCACGTGATGTAGATACTTCCACGCGGCTCACCCGGAACTTGCGCCTGAACATTCCCATCGTGTCCGCCGCGATGGACACCGTGACCGAAGCCCGCCTCGCCATCACCATGGCCCAGCAGGGCGGCATCGGCATCATCCACAAGAACATGACCGCCGAGCAGCAGGCCGCCGAAGTGCGCCTGGTGAAGAAATTCGAGGCCGGCGTGATCCGCAGCCCTATTTCGGTCGGTCCGAATACTTCCATTCGCGAAGTACTGCAGCTGACCCGCGCGCACAACATCTCCGGCGTGCCGGTGGTGGATGGCGAACAGCTGGTGGGCATCGTCACCAGCCGCGATCTGCGCTTCGAGCGCAAGCATGAAGATCCCGTGCGCAACATCATGACCCGCCAGGAGAAGCTGGTGACGGTGCGTGAGGGCGCCAGCCAGGACGAAGTGCTGCAGCTGCTGCACAAGCACCGCATCGAGAAGGTCCTGGTGGTCAACGACGACTTCCAGCTGCGTGGCCTGATCACGGTCAAGGACATCCAGAAAGCCCGCGACAACCCGAACGCCGCCAAGGATCGCCTCGAGCGCCTGCTGGTTGGCGCCGCGGTGGGCGTGGGCGGCGATACCGAGGCTCGTGTCGAAGCGCTGGTCGAAGCAGGCGTGGACGTGCTGGTGGTCGACACCGCGCATGGTCATTCGCAGGGCGTGATCGAACGCGCCGGTTGGGTGAAGAAGCGCTACCCGCAGGTGCAGGTGATTGCCGGCAACATCGTCACCGGCGAAGCGGCGCGCGCGCTGCTCGATGCTGGTGTCGATGCGGTGAAGGTGGGCGTGGGCCCGGGTTCGATCTGCACCACGCGCGTTGTCGCCGGTGTGGGCGTGCCACAGATCACTGCGATCGACCTCGTCGCCACGGCACTGAAGGACGAAATCCCGCTGATCGCCGATGGCGGCATCCGCTACTCGGGCGACATCCCCAAGGCGCTCGCCGCCGGTGCATCCACCGTGATGCTGGGTTCGATGTTTGCCGGTACCGAAGAATCGCCGGGCGACGTGGAACTGTTCCAGGGTCGCCAGTACAAGAGCTACCGCGGCATGGGTTCGCTGGGTGCGATGGCGCTGGGTTCCAAGGACCGCTACTTCCAGGACGAAGCGGACGCCGACAAGTTGGTGCCCGAAGGCATCGAAGGTCGCGTGCCGTACCGTGGTTCGCTGCGCAACATCATTCACCAGCTGATCGGCGGCCTGCGTGCCTCGATGGGTTACCTCGGTGCCGCCACGGTCGACGATGTGCGCAACAACGCGCAGTTCGTGAAGGTGACCAGCGCTGGCGTCACCGAAGCGCACCCGCACGACATCCAGATCACCAAGGAAGCGCCGAATTACCGGCTCAATTCCTGATGGATACGCGCCGGCCCGATGGCCGGCGCATTCGTTTTAACGGGAGGCGACGCCCATGCGCGTCGCCTTCGCATTCACTGAATCAAGCGCGGGCAGGGCAAGCCTGCAGCGCACCGGAGCCGGACCGTGACCGACATCCATAGCGACAAAATCCTCATCCTCGATTTCGGCGCGCAGTACACGCAGCTGATCGCCCGCCGCGTGCGCGAGATCGGCGTCTATTGCGAAATCTGGGCGTGGGACCACGATCCGGCCGAGATCGCCGCGTTTGGCGCCAAGGGCATCATCCTGTCCGGCGGCCCCGAGTCGACGACCTTGCCGGGTGCGCCCAAGGCGCCGCAGGAAGTATTCGACTCCCAGCTGCCGATCCTGGGCATCTGCTACGGCATGCAGACCCTGGCCGCGCAGCTGGGTGGCGCTACCGAGGCCGCCGACGCGCGCGAGTTCGGCCATGCCGAAGTCGACATCGCAACGACCAGCCGCCTGTTCGCCGGCCTCAGCGACCACGACAGCGCGCATCGCCTGGACGTCTGGATGAGCCATGGCGACCACGTGTCCAAGGCGCCGCCGGGCTTCGTCATCACCGGCACCACCGACCGCATCCCGGTCGCGGTGATGGAGAACGAGGACAAGCGCTGGTACGGCGTGCAATTCCATCCGGAAGTGACGCACACCAAGCAGGGCACCGCGCTGCTTAAGCGTTTCGTCACGGAAATCTGCGGCTGCCAGACGCTGTGGACCGCCGCGCACATCATTGAAGACCAGATCGCCCGCGTGCGCGAGCAGGTCGGCAACGATCACGTGCTGCTTGGTCTTTCCGGTGGCGTGGATTCGTCCGTGGTGGCCGCGCTGCTGCACCGGGCCATCGGTGACCAGCTGACCTGCGTGTTCGTCGACACGGGCCTCCTGCGCTTCCAGGAAGGCGACCAGGTGATGGCCACCATGGCCGAGCACATGGGCGTGAAGGTGATCCGCGTCAACGCCGCCGAGCGCTACTTCAAGGCGCTGGAAGGCGAGGCCGATCCGGAAGCCAAGCGCAAGATCATCGGCCGCCTGTTCGTGGAGATCTTCGACGAGGAATCGGCCAAGGTCACCAACGCCGGCCACGGTCAGGTGAAGTGGCTGGCCCAGGGCACCATCTATCCGGACGTGATCGAGTCCGCAGGCAGCAAGACCGGCAAGGCACACGTGATCAAGAGCCACCACAACGTGGGCGGCCTGCCGGAGCATATGAAGCTCAAGCTGGTCGAGCCGCTGCGCGAGCTGTTCAAGGACGAGGTGCGCCGCATCGGTGTTGAACTCGGCCTGCCGCGCGCGATGGTCTACCGCCATCCGTTCCCCGGCCCCGGCTTGGGCGTGCGCATCCTGGGCGAAGTGAAGCCCGAATACGCCGAACTGCTGGCCCGCGCCGACGCCATCTTCATCGAAGAGCTGCGCGCCTGGGATCTGTACGACAAGACCAGCCAGGCCTTCGCCGTGTTCCTGCCGGTGAAGTCGGTGGGCGTGGTCGGCGATGCCCGTGCCTACGAATGGGTGATTGCCCTGCGCGCGGTCGAGACGATCGACTTCATGACGGCGCATTGGGCGCACCTGCCGTATGACTTCCTCGGCAAGGTTTCCAATCGTATTATCAATGAGTTGCGCGGTGTTTCTCGTGTCGTTTATGACATCAGTGGCAAGCCGCCCGCAACCATTGAGTGGGAGTGAGTTCCGGACTCCGGGGTCACGGCGACTTTCTCAGGAAGTCGCCGTAATTGATTGATATCAAAGGATTGATTGAGATGGTGGACGAGGCCCGGAGCGAGCTGTTGTTCTCCTACGGCACCCTGCAGCTCGAGCGCGTGCAGCTCGCGTCCTTCGGGCGCGTGCTTGAAGGCGAAGACGACGCCATGCCGGGCTACCGCCGGACGCTGATCGAGATCACCGATCCCGAGGTGCTACGCCAGAGCGGCGAGCAGTTCCATCCCATCGTCGCGCCCAGCGACGACCCGTCGGACGAAGTCGCCGGCAAGGTGTTCAGCATCACCGCGACTGAACTGGCCGCAGCCGATCGCTACGAGGTCGCCGATTACCAACGCGTCGCCGTGCGGCTGAAGTCGGGCAAGCAGGCCTGGGTCTACATCCAGGCCTGAGCGTATTCACCAGGGCATGGTCTCGCCCAGCCGGTTGAGAAACTGCAGGCCGCTGCGGCCGGTCTGCCGGGTCACGACGTCCACCACCAGCGGGATGCTTTCGCTCACGTCCAGCGCTGCGTCGGGGCCGCCCATGTCGGTGCGCACCCAGCCCGGTGCGATCAGCAGCAGGGTGCGACTGGGTTCCGGCTGGCGAGAGGCGTAGCTGCGCATCAGCGTGTTCAGCGCCGCCTTGCTGGCGCGATAGGACTCCCAGCCACCGTCGGTATTGTTGGCCACGCTGCCAAGGCCGGACGACATGACGACGATGGCACCGCCGGGCGACACCAGCGCGTCGAGTGATTCGATCACGCGCATCGGACTGAGCGCATTGGTCACCATCATGCGGGTGAAGCCTTCGGTGCTGACCTCGCCGATGGGCTTCTCCGCCTCGATGGCCACGCCGGCGTTGACGAACAACACGTCCAGTGCACGGCCTTGCAGGCGCGTACGCAGCGAGGCGAGCTGATCGGGCACGTCGATATCCAGCTGTTCGATCGCCAGCCGATCGCCCGCCTCGGCCTTGAGCTCGTGCAGGGGCGTGCGGGCCGAACCGCGAACGGTGGCGATCACCTGCCAGCCGCGCTTGAGGTATTCGGCCGCCAGGGCGAGACCCAGGCCGCGGGAGGCGCCGACGATGAGGGCGGTTTGCTGCTTGTTCGTGGTCATAAGGGTGGCCTGTTGAGTCGTGGATCAGGGTGATCGTGCGAGTAGCTTGCGCAGCACGCTTTCCAGCGTCGTGGACGCCTTGAGCGAGCCGGCCTGGCCGTGCTCGAAATCGATCCAGCCTTCGTTGAAGCCATCCAGCATACGCATGCGGCCCTCAGGATGCTGCATGCCTTGCGTGCGGAACAGGTGTTCCCAGCGATCGCGAGGCACTGGCTCGGTGCGCACGGGCTGGCCCAGGGCGCTGGCGAAGGCGTTGGCGACGTCGAGCGCGGAGTAACGCTGCGGCCCTTCGAGTTCGATCACGCGTGTGCCTTGCCAGGTGTCCTGCAGGGTGCTCGCCACGGTGCGTGCGATGTCCGCCGTGGCGACCATCGGGATGGCGTGGTCCAGCGGCTGCAGATAGCTGGGGATCAGGCCGGCGCGGGCGGCGCTGACGTCCCATGTGGCGTTCTCCATGAACCAGCCGGGGCGCACGAAGGCGGTGGGCAGGGGCAGTTCGCGCAGCGCGGACTCAACCATCCGGCCGTTGTTCAACAGCGAGAACGTCTCCACCTGGGCGCCGACGGTGGAGAGATAGACCAGCTTGCCAGGACGGGCCTTTTTCACGGCTTGTTGCACGGCGGCGATGATCTCCCGGACCGCCGGAAAGCCAGGGGCAGGGTCGTAGTCGGGCGGAATCATCAGGAACACGCCGCGCGCATCGGTGAATGCCGCGGCCAGTGCGTCGGCGTCGTCTGCGGTGGCGATGGCGGCGTCGCAACCGCGCTCAATCCAGGTCGCTGCCTTGGCCTTGTCGCGAACGATCGCCCGTACTCGCTGACCGGCGGCCAGCAGTTCGCTTGCTACCTGGCCGCCGACCTGGCCGGTGATACCCATGACTGCATACATGTTCGGTTCCTCAAGTGGGCGGCACGTGCCGCGTTCGGATGAGGATTTTCCGCGCCCGCCACTGGTTTCGCGATAACATCAATGACAATGGATAAGTGACAAAAGGGCATGAATACATGGCCTTCGACGAGCGCATCTTGAATGGCATGAGCGTATTCACTGCCGTGGTCGACGGCGGCAGCTTTGCGGCTGCCGGCGAAGCGCTGGACATGTCGCCGCCCGGGGTCAGCCGCGCCATTGCGCGGCTTGAGGCGCGGCTGGGCATACGGCTATTCGATCGCACCACGCGATCCGTGCGTCTGACCGACGAAGGGCGGCGTTTCCATGCCCAGGTGATGCCCTTGCTGGCCGGGCTGGAGGAGGCCGCCGCGAGCGCGGCCGAAGGCGCCACGATGGTGCGCGGGCGCCTGCGCGTGCATATGGATCCGCTGTTCTCGCGCCTGGTGTTGGCGCCACGGGTGGGCGAATTCATGGAGGCGCATCCGCAGCTCGAAGTGGAACTGGCCACGCGCGACCAACTGGGCGACATCGTGGCCGACGGCTTCGACCTCGCCGTGCGCTTCGGCGAGCCGCCCGATTCCAGCCTGGTGGCGCGCAAGCTGCTGGAGACGCGCATCCTCACCGTGGCGTCGCCGGCCTATTTGCGCCGATACGGCAGGCCCGGGCACCCGCAGGAGCTGGAAGGCGATCGGCATATCTGCATCGAGTTTCGCGATCCGGCGACCGGTCACACCTTTCCCTGGGAGTTTCATCGCAAGCGCAAACGCCTATCGGTGAAGACCTCGGGGCGGCTGGTGGTCAACGACGGCGGCAGCATGCACAGCGCCTGCGTGGCGGGCTATGGCATTGCGCAGGTGATGGCGGTGGCTGCCGGGCCGCTGGTGAGCAGCGGCCAGTTGGTGGACCTGTTTCCGGACTGGCCGGACGAGCGCTTCCCGCTCTATGCGCTGTATCCCTCGCGCCAGCATCCATCGGCCAAGGTGCGCGCGTTTCTCGATTTCGTCATCGGGATCACCTCGGCGGTCTAGGCAGTAGAATGGCGGTTTCGCGCGCCTGCTTGCCTTCTTGATGACCGATCAGACACCCCTGTCCGCCCCGTCGTTCTCCGACGCAGACGAACGTTACATGCGCCGCGCGCTGCAACTGGCCGCGCATGCGCGTGATGCGGAAAACGAAGTGCCGGTGGGGGCGGTGCTGGTGCAGGGTGATGAGATCATCGGGCTGGGCTGGAACCGCAATATCACGCTGAACGATCCCAGCGCCCATGCCGAAATCATGGCCTTGCGCGCCGCGGGCGAAAAGCTGTCCAACTACCGCATGCCCGGCGCCACGCTGTATGTGACGCTGGAGCCCTGTGCGATGTGTTCGATGGCGTTGGTGCATGCGCGCATCGGGCGCGTGGTGTATGCGGCGACCGATCCAAAGACCGGTGCGGCGGGCAGCGTATTCGATACGCTGATTTCCGATCGGCACAATCATCGCATCGCGGTGGAGGGTGGCCTGTTGGCCGACCACTCATCGAGCATGTTGCGCGAGTTTTTCCGCGCGCGCCGCTAGGCGTTCAGTGCGCGGCCTTGCGCCAAAACGCGTTCAATTTTTCCAGCTTCGCCAATGAGTGCATCGCCTCTTCCGAGGCGTGGAAGGCGGTGCGCTTGCCCCACTGGCGGAACGGTTTGAGCAGGGTCTGGGTGTCTTCGGCGACGAGAAAGTCGCGGATCAACGTGCGTCCCGTCATGCGGTCGTGCGCCAGGCCCAGGCCGCTTTGCAATTCGGTGAGCTGCTTGAGCCAGGCCGAGGTGGCCTGCTTGGGGAAGGCGTGCTGGTAGAGCTCGATGCTGTAGCGCATCTTTTTGGTCGCGCTGCGCAGGCGATGCAGGCGTTTCTGGCCGCCATCGAGTTTGCCGGCGCGCTTTTTCAGGGTATTCCAGCGTTGCTGGAGGGCCGCCGCAGCGACTTTGCGCACCTGGTTGTCGGTCGGTGGTTCGACCGTCTGCACCCAGTGGCGCCACGACTGCAGCGACGCGGACAGATTGTGCTTTTTGAGCTCGATCACCGCTTGCTTGTGCGCCTGTTGCTGGCGCTCGGATAGTGCCTTGGTGGCGGCCTCGACGCCGGGAAGCTTGGCGTTGTCCTTGTCCAGGAAGGCGGGCAGCGTTTCGTGGGCGAGGATATCGAGGTCGCGGGATTGCCCGGTGCTTTCGCGGCAGGATCGCAGATAGGCGAGCACATCGCGCAAGTCGTCGTCGGAAAGCGAGGCGAGGTCTTTCAGCGTGGCCGTCACGCGACGCAGATTGACGCGCCATGCATGCAGCAGCTTGGGCTCGTAGGGTTGTTCAAGAAGCCGCTTGCGCGCTTCGAATGCCTTGGCGAAATAGCCGTCCAACGCTTGGCAGATCCGGTCGAACTCCGATGGCTTGCCCGGCCCATGCTTGGCGTGGGCCGAGGAAGACCGCGACGGCGTAGCGCGATGTTGCTGCCTGGCATTCATGCAGTGATTCCAGACGACCGGGATGTCTACTCTGCATCAAATGGTCACAATGCGCGAGCGGCACCCGGTCGCGCTGTCATGACACGAAGGCCAGGGCCTGGGCGCAGGATTGTTCGATTTTCAGGCTGAGCAGAGGATCGGCGCGGGTCTTGCCCAGGTTCACGGCGGCGATCGGTTTGCCTTCCCGTGCGGCAGCCGCCGCAAAGCGGTAGCCGGAAAACACCATCAGGGACGAACCCACCACCAGCATCGCGTCCGCCTCGTTCAGCGATGTGACGGCCGCGTCAACGCGGTGGCGGGGTACGTTCTCGCCGAAGAACACCACGTCCGGCTTCAGGATGCCGCCGCAGGTCGGACAGGGAGGCACGACGAACTGCGAGAAATCGCGGCCGTCCAGATCGGCATCGCCGTCTGGAGCATCACCGGCATCGAGCAAGGCCCAGGCGGGATTGCGCTCCACCAGCGACCGCTGAAACGTGTCGCGGGGCAGGCGCAGGTCGCAGCTCATGCAGCGCACTTCATCCAATCGCCCGTGCAGGTCGATCACGCTCTGGTGGCCAGCGGCCTGGTGCAGTCCATCCACGTTCTGGGTAAGCAGAGTGGTGACGCGGCCCTGCTGTTCCAATCGTGCCAGCGCGCGGTGCGTGGCATTGGGCTGGGCGCGGCCAAAGCGGCGCCAACCCACCAGGCTGCGCGCCCAGTAGCGTTGGCGCGTGGCGGTTTCGCCCATGAAGGCTTGATAGGTCACCGGCTGCGGACGCTTCCAGCCGCCGTTGGTGTCGCGGTAATCGGGAATGCCCGAATCCGTGCTGCAGCCCGCGCCCGTTAGCACGAACAGGCGGGGATGCGCCTGCACGAAGTCGCGCAGGCGCGCGCGGTCCTGTTCGATGCTGGCGGCACCGGCATCGATGGACAGGTCGAGGGCGAGATCAGGCGACTGCACGGTGCTGCAACTCCTCCAGGGCGCTGGCGATGCCGGCGGGATCAGCCACCTGCACCACGCGCGAGCTGTGGTCCACGAAATCGGTGTCGGTCTCGTGCGCCCAGGTCACGTGGTAGGGCATGTACACGCCCCAGCCGCCGAGTTCCACCACGGGCGCGATATCCGAACGCAGCGAATTGCCGACCATGGCGAAACGCGCCGGCGACAGCTGGAACTCGTCCAGCACGCTGCGATAGGCGCGCTCGTCCTTCTCCGAAACAATTTCGATGCGATGGAACAGGTCGGCCAGCCCGCTGCTGGCGACCTTCTGCTCCTGATGGAACAGGTCGCCCTTGGTGATCAGCACCACGCGGTGATGCTGCGCCACGGCTTCCACTGCGGCACGGATGCCCGGCAGCAGATCCACCGGATGCGCCAGGACCTGCTTGCCCAGTTCGATGATGCGATGCAGGTCGGCGGCGCTGATGCGTTGGCCGGTGATGTCGATGGCCGACTCCAGCATCGACAAGGTCATGCCCTTGGCGCCATAGCCGAACAACTTGATGTTGCGGCGCTCGGTGGCGAGCAGCCGCTCGTGCACGCGTACGTCGACCAGGTCGATGTATTCGCCCACGATGCGCTCGAATTCACCATGCGCCGACTGGTAATAACCCTCGCTGTGCCACAGCGTGTCGTCACCGTCGAAACCTACCAGCTCTATCACTTTTCACCCATTTGCCGACCCGGCCGTGCCAGCGATATGGGGGTGATTTTTCCAGAAAACACGGTGGCTGGGTGTCCTGCCCAGGCTGAGACGCCCGTGCATGAACGCGGCCGGCGAGTGCCGGCCGCGTCATCTGTTCCCAGGCTTAGCGCTGGGCCTGGGCATTGGCGTCGTTGTTGAGGAAGCCGACCAGCGCGGGAATGGTCTGCGCGGGGGCTTCTTCCATCAGCCAGTGGCCCGAACCCTTGATGATCACGCCCTGCACGTGGGTGTCGACCAGCTTGGCCTGGGCGATGAGGAAATCGCCCGACGCTTTTTCACCGGCAAGCACCAGCATCGGCATGGTCAGGGGCTGCTTGGCGAAGCCCGCGAAATCCTCGGCGTCCTGCGGGAAGGCGTGGAAGTATTCGAAGCCAGCCTTCATGCGCCCCGGCCGGGCGTACTGCAGGGTGTAGTACTGGCGATCGGCTTCGGACATCGAGTGTTTGGGATCGGCGGCAAAATCGTTCCAGAAAAGCTCGAAGTAAATGCGTTCGCGCCCGTCGACCAGTTTCAGCGGCGTTTCGCCGTAGAAGTTGAAATGCCACTTGTCGCGCAGCAGCCACACTTTCTGCCAGTCGCCCACGCCGGGGAGAAACGCATCCATCAACACGATGCTGTCCACCTCGTCCGGGTATTGCGCGGCATAGGCATAGGCCACCATCAGGCCGATGTCATGGCCGACGATTTTCACCTTGTGATAGCCCAGTTGCTGCACCAGGGCATGGATGTCCTGCGCCATGGTCTTCTTGTCATAGCCCGAGGCGGGCATCGACGAATCGCCGGCACCGCGAAGGTCGGGTGCGATCACCGTGCGGCGGTCGTCGAGCTTGGCGATCAGCGGCAGCCACATATGGCTGGTTTCGGCGTAGCCGTGCAACAGGATCACGGGTGTATCCGAGCCTTGGCCGGCCTGGAGGTAATGCAGTTGCACGCCGTTGGCGTTGGCCGTGTGTTGTTCGATGGTGGGTGTCTTGGCGCTAGCCGCTGCCTGAAGGGCGAGCGAGGCCAGCAACGCCACCGCAAGGCGGCGCATCCAATGCAAGGTCTTCATCGTGAACTCCCTGGTAGACCCGGCCGCGGTTGCGGCCGGGCAGATGGTTTACAGCTGACTCATGCCGCCGTCGGTGATGATCTCGGTGCCGACGATGAACGCCGATTCCGGTGCGACCAGGTGCAAGACGGTCGAAGCGATTTCAGCAGGTGTGCCGAAGCGGCCCAGCGGTACCTGCGACTGGATCTGCGCAGCGGTGGCTTCCAGCGTCGCCTTGTCCATGCCCAGCTTGCCATAGAGCGGCGTTTCCACCGGTCCGGGGCTCACCACGTTGACGCGCGCACCCAGCGGCAACAGTTCCGCCGACAAGGTCTTGGCCAACGAGATCACCGCGGCCTTGCTGGCGGCGTAAACCGACGAGGTCGGCATGCCGATATGGGCGTTGATCGAGCCGTTGATGACGATGGACGCGCCTTTGTTGAGCAGCGGCAACAGCGACTGGATCTGGAAGTAGGGGCCCTTCACGTTGACGTTGAAGGTCTGGTCCCACAGCGCTTCGTCCACGGTCTCAAACGGTGCCAGCTTGGCGATGCCGGCATTGAGGAAGATGCCGTCCAGGCGCAGGCCTTTGGCGCTCAGCGCACTGGCCAGCTCTTTGGCGCCCGTCACGCTGCTGGCATCGTTGCGGATGGCGATGGCCTGGGCGCCGATGCTGGCGCGGGCCTGCTCGAGTGCGGCTTCATCGCGGCCGGTGATGACTACGCGGGCACCTTCCGCCGCGAAGGCCTGGGCGGTGGCAAGGCCAATGCCGCTGTTGCCGCCGGTGACGAGGATGGTTTTGTCGGTGAAACGGTTCATGGCGTGCTCCGTGGATGGATGTGTGGTCGATGGGCAAATGATGCGACTGTCCGTTGGCCTTGCCGTGCCATGTTTACGATGAACATGTTCGATATGGTCGAACATCCCATCAGTCACCTTGGTTGGCATTTCCTCGACATATGTGTACTGACCGTGCGCATCGCGCCAAGGCGCTATGCAGAACTCGTGCGACTCTCGTCCAGACGCCGCGTACAAGATGGCAACCTCACTGACTGCTGGCATGCGTCTTTGCGTAACGGTCACATTCCGGGGACCGGCAGTCGACATTTGCCTCCTTAGGGTGCGTGCACCGCCCAGGGAGACCATCGATGAAACAACAGAAAAATAAAACGCAGCTTTGCACTCGTCTTGCACTTGTAACCCTCACCGCCTTCGGCAGCGTCCCCGCCTTTGCCGACCCATCCCCCGCACTCGACCGTGTCAGTATCTGGCTGGGTGCGTTCTATTCCGATACGCAGACGCAGATTGGCGCGACCGGTCGCAGCGGCATCATCAACGGCTACAACGGTCACTTCAGTCTGGAGGACGATCTTGGATTCCAGGAGCATAAAGCGGTTCCGCGCGCGCGGCTGGATTTCCTGATCGGCGATCACCAGGGATTCTCGTTCGATTTCTTCGGCATCAACCGCACGCACGGCCGCTCGATCAGTCGCGACATCAGCTATGACGGCACCACGTTTCCCGCCTCCGCCAGCGTGGACGGCAAACTCAACTTCAACTTTGGCAGCGCGGCCTATCGCTGGTGGTTTGGAACCGGCAGCGACGTGTTCGGCCTTGGTATCGGCGCGGCGTATTACGGCGTGAAGGCGCGTGTCGAGGGACAGGCCGATATCGACGGCTTCGGCGGCAGTGCCGTGGCCAGCACCCACGACACGGCCTGGGCGCCGGTGTTGCAGCTGGGTTGGCGGCATGCGTTCTCGCACAACTTCCGCGTCTACGCCGATGCCTATGGCGTGAAGAAGAACGGCGGCAACCTCGCAGGCCATATCTATAACGCAGCCCTCGGCCTGGAGTGGTTTCCGATCGAGAACCTCGGCGTAGGTGCCGAATACAGCTATACGCGCATCCGCCTCGACCAGAACCATCCGTCCTACCAGGCGAATCTGGATATGAAGTTGCAGGGTCCTTCGCTGTTCGCCCGCCTGCGCTTCTGAGGCAGGTAAAGGCCATGCGGCGGCTGCGCTTTCATCCTTGAGCGCGGCCGCCATCGCGCGAACTCGAGGCGATGGGATGGCCTGGTTCCGCGTGGCGACGCTGCCGCCAGCACCCGCTGCCATAGTTGACCGGCGACCATTCCGGCAACGGCATCGGCGGGGCCAGATCGAACGCGCGAAAATCCCCTTGCGCGTAGACCACGCGGCCATCCATCACGGTGAGCTCGGCCTCGATCTGGCGGATGTCCTCGTCGGCCACGCTGAAGTAATCCTGCGAGAGCACGGCGAAGTCGGCGTACTGGCCGATATCGAGCTGGCCCTTGTTGCCAGCTTCGCCGGAAAACCAGGCGTTGTCGCGTGTATGCAGGGCGAGCGCCTGGGCGCGGTCCAGGCGTTGTTCGGGCGGATAGAGGGTGCTGCCGCCCAGCGTGCGGCCGGTGGTAAGCCAGTAGAGCGTGGTCCACGGATCCATGCTCCCCTCCGTGCTGCCCCCCGAGCCGACGCCGACATGGAGGCCGGCATCGAGCATGCGCCGGATCGGTGGCGCGTGCGCGGCGACATCCGCACCGTGACGCTCGAGAAAGTACTCGCCCTGGTAGGCCATGCGCGGCTGCAGGTTGATGCCGCCGCCAAGCCGGGCGACGCGCTCGATGTTGCGCGCGCTGATCGTCTCGGCGCCATCGAAAAACCAGGGCAGGGCGCGCAGTGTCATTTCCGCCTCGACCTGCTCGAAAGCCTCCAGGGCCAACTCGATGGTTTCGTCGTAGACGGCATGCATACGCCAAGGCCAGCTGCGTGCCACCAGGCGGCTGACGAGGTCTTTCAGCTCGACGCCCGTCTGGGCGGTGAGCACTGGCGGCGGTTGACGGAAGTCGTCGTGATCCATGGCGTCATGCACCAGCACTTCGCCCGCGCCGTTGAAGCGGAACAGTTCGTCGCCGTCGCCGTAGTGGTTGATGGTGCACCAGTGCAGGAAGTCCCCGGTCTCCCCGCCCGGCGTCTGCGCGGACAAGTGATAGGCCACGCGCACGGAGAGCAGGTGATGCTGGGCGAGTTCTTCCACGGCTTTGTAATCGTCGGGGTAACGTAGATGCGCGGCGCCGGCATCGATGACGCTGGTGATGCCCAGCCGATTCAGTTCGCGCATGCTCTGGCGCAGGCTGTTGATCTGGTATTCGTGCGGCAGTACCGGTGCGTGAGCGAGTGCATCGCGAAAGATCGCCGGCGTCGGCGTGGCAAGCAGCAAACCGGTGGGCACGCCTTGGTCGTCCCATTCGATATGGCCGCCCGCGGGATCCGGCGTCTGTCCACCATAGCCGCAGGCAGCGATGGCGGCGGCATTGAGCAGGGCACGATCCTGCAGGTGTTGCACATACACCGGCGTGGAGGGGGCGATGCGATTCAACTCCTCGAGCGTCGGCAGCCGATGCTCGGCGAACTGGTGTTCAGCGAAGCCGCCCACCACGCGCACCCAATGTGGCGACGGCGTGCGCGCCACCTGTTCGGCCAGCATGCGTAGTGCTTCGTCCACCGTGGGTACGCCGTCCCAGCGCAATTGCTGGTTGTAGTCCAGGCCGGTGGCGATCAGGTGTTGGTTCGCATCGATCAGGCCGGGGATGATGCGGCGCCCGCCGGCATTGATCACCACGGTGGCGGGGCCCGCGAGCGAGCGTATCTGGCCGTTGGTGCCGACGGCGGCGATGCGCCGCCCGTTCACGGCCAACGCCTGCACTTCGGGCCGCTGCGCGACGCCGGTGTGGATCTTCGCGTTGTGGACGATAAGCGTCGGGTACACGGCCCTCGCGCCTTGTGATCCGCTACAGCATCAGGTTGCGGCGGCGGGCGTCGAGCTTTCGTGACTGCGTGCGAGGCCCGTCAAGCAGCACGATCAGGAGACGCGGCGAAGGTGCCGCTAAAGTGCTTCAGCCCGCGGGGCCACTGGCGATATGAAGGTCATGTGCATATGCACAAAAGTCATTTCCTGCCCTGGCGCCGATTGGACAGCATGTTTTTACTCGTTGGGAGGCGAGACCATGAAACCAGCCCTGTCCGCAAACACCGCCGTCACCTCGCGTCGCGCACTCGCCGTCATGGCGATCGCCTGCGCCTGGCCGGTGTGTTGTCTCGCGGACAACTATGATTTCTACAGCAACTGGCCCACGCACGTGACCGCGTCCGATGGCACGGACTTTGGATTGGCCGTGCTTTATCAGTACGACCTCAATCAATTCGCCAACGATGCCGGCAAGTTCGATGACGCCAGCACCAATCGGCGTCGCTATCTGGGTTTCTACCTGCGCAAGCCGGGTGTGTACGACGCCATCGTGCAGTACGACTTCCAGGCCAAGCAGTGGGTCGATACTTTCGTGCGATTTCGCAGCAGCGGTGTGATCGGCGAGGACGTCGGCAATTTCCGCTTTGGCTATTCGAAAACGCCGGTGGGTTTCGAGGGCGTGACCAGTTCGTCCGCTACCACGTTTGTCGAAACTGCGTTGCCTACGCAGGCCGTGTGGGAAGGGCGACGCGCAGGTCTGGACTGGGCCTGGGTCAGGCCGCATTTCATCCTCAACGTCGGCGACTATTTCTGGCGCAAGGACCTGGATGGCAACAACCCGGGGCGCACCTGGGCTGCACGTGCCGCGTGGATGCCGCTCAACAAGCCCGGTCATGTCTTGCATCTGGGGCTGTCCGCATCGCGCGAAAAGCTCGACTGGGCTGACGAGGGCTCGGTGCCGCCTTCAGCGCGCTTGCGCGCGCGGCCGGAAGATGGCCTTTCGCCTGTGCGCCTGGTGGATACCGGGAATCTTCCCTTTAGCAAAAGTGTCGATCGCCAGGGCTTCGAGGCGCTATGGATCCAGGGGCCGTGGTCGCTGCAGGGCGAGTATCTGCAGGCGCAGGTGGATCGCAGCAACGGCAAGCCGAACGTCGATGTGAACGGTTTCTACGTGTTCACCACCTGGACGCTCACCGGTGAGTCGCGTTTCTACAGCGACGGCAATGTTGCTGATCGACGCTACAACGGTCGCGACCTGCAGGCGGTGCGACCCACACACGCCTGGGGCGCGGTGGAGTTGGCCGTGCGCTACAGCGAGCTGGATCTCAACGATGGCGACATCACAGGCGGCAAGGAACACGATTGGACGGCTGGGGCGAACTGGTATATCGGCGAGCACCTGAAGTTTCAGGCCAATTATGTGTGGGCCTTCAGTGATCGGGGCCGCCTGCAGGTGAATCCGCGGATTTTCGAGATGCGGGCGCAGGTTTATTTTTGACGGTGCTGATGCCGGTCGAAGAGGTCTGGCGCCCGCAGTAAGAACATTGGCAAAAATTGTAGGAGCGCACCCTGTGCGCGACCCCGTGCGCCGCGAGCGCCTGGTGTCGCGCACAGGGTGCGCTCCTACAAAGCAAGGCCTTGGGAATGGCTAGGGCCAGACGGCTTCAGTGCAAGCCCACGCTATCCCGCGTCGCGTCAAAGATCTTCTGGGTGTCATACCCCACGCCATTCTTGAACACTAACGGCATGTGCTCGATATCGGCCACGTGCTTGGCCGGGTCGCCATCGATCACCACCAGGTCAGCGCGCTTGCCCACGGCGAGGGTGCCGACGTCGCCGTCACGGCCCAGGTATTTCGCGCCGTTGGACGTGGCCACCTTCACCGCTTGCTCAACAGCGAAACCCGCTTCCACCAGCAGTTCCACTTCGCGCTTGGACGAATAGCCCGGCACCACACCGCCGTAGCCGGTGGGGTCGGTGCCGGCGAGCAGCAGGCCGCCGGCGTCGGCGTATTGCTTTTCCATGCGGGCGAGCTTGAGGTAGGTCTCGGGCGTCATGCGCGCCTTGGAGCCTTGCACCTTGTTCCAGGTGGCTTCGTACTGCGCACGCACTTCCGGCAGCATCAGATCGAGCGCACCCTGCGGCGCCTTGGGCCGGTTCGGCACAAAAGTTTCGAACACCGTGAGCGTGGAGGTAAGCGCCACGTGATGGTTGATCATGTCGCGCATCAACAGTTTCACGTCGGCCGACTTCGGATCGACGGCGGCGAGTGAGTCGTTGACGCCGGGGCTCTTCGGGCACTCGTCGGGCTGCTTGTCCTTGACGAAATCGCTGGCCACGAAGAAGCCGTGCTCCAGGTTGTCGATGCCCATGTCCACCGCTTCGCGATACGTCACTGAGCACAGATGCGCCGTCACCTTGGCCTTGCGCTCGTGGGCGGTCTCGATCACACGCTTCAGTTCATCGCGGGTGATCTGCATATAGGCCTTGTACGAGGTGACGCCCTCGGCGGACCAATAGTTGACCGTGCGTTCGGCGTCGTCCGGTCCGCTAAGCACGTGCACGGCGGGAATGGGCAGGCCCGGGCCATTGAGATAGGGGCCGGTCACGTCCATGTCGGGGCCGATCACGGTGCCCTTGGCGATGGCGTCGCGTACGTTGATGTCGGCGTACGGCATCATCGAGCCGGCTGTGCGCATGGTGGTGGTGCCGCCGGCGAGATAGAGGCGCGGAAAGCTGTAGCTCATCTCGTTGTACTCGGCGCCGCCGGCCGGATAGAACATGTGCTCGTGCACCATCACGAACCCGGGCATCAGCGTCTTGCCCTGCGCGTCGATCACCTTGGCATCCTGCGGAAGCTTGACCTTGCTGCTCCTGCCCAGCGCCACGATGCGGCCGTGGTCGATCACCAGCGTCTGATCGCGCGCGGCCTTGGCGCCCGTGCCATCGATCACAGTGGCATGGGTGAAGGCGATCAGCGGTTGATCGTAGGCGACGAAGTCTTTGTCGCTGGTCGGCTTGGTGTCGGCGGCCGATGCGCTGGCTGCGCACAGCAGGCCGGCGATGGCGACGGTGAAAAGCGAACGCTGCAATGCCATGGTGCTCCCCCTTTCAAAAGTGGGAGCATCGTAGCAAGCAGCGTTGCCGATGGCTCAGCCCGCTTCGAGCAGGGCCACGGTACCCTGGCCGCCGTCGGCGCAGATGCTGACGATGGCCAGCGTGCCCGCCGGCTGCGCCGCGAGCTCCTTCACCGCCTGGCTGAGGATGCGTGCGCCGGTGGCGCCGAAGGGATGGCCGATGGCCAGACTGCCACCATTCGGATTCACGCGATCGCGCGGGAACGGGCCGAAGTCACGGTCCACGCCCGCTTTGCGCGCGAGGAACTCGCGACTTTCCAGTGCAGCCATGTGGAACAGTACCTGCGCCGCAAAGGCTTCGTGGATTTCCCACAGAGCCACGTCGTCATAACGCAGGTTGTGGCGAGCCAGCAGCTTGGGTATGGCGAATGCCGGCGCCATCAGCAGGCCTTCCACGCGGAAGTCGACCGCGGCGATCTCCCAGTCGACCAGCTTGACGCGCGGCACGTGCGATGGGATGCGTTCGAGGCCTTTCTCGCTCGATACCCACAGACCAGCGGCGCCGTCCGTGAGTGGCGAGGAATTGCCCGCGGTCAGCGTGCCTTGTCCCGTCGTTCGATCGAATGCCGGCGACAGCTTGGCCAGCTTCTCCAGGGTGGTGTCCGCACGCGGAATGCTGTCGCGACGGAAATCCCCCACCGGTATCACCAGGTCATCGAAGAAACCGCTGCTCCAGCCGGCCACGGTGCGCTGGTGGCTGCCCAGCGCCCAGGCATCTTCATCCTCGCGGCGCATATGCCAGTCTTTGGCGGTGATCTCGGTGTGCTCGCCCATGCTCAGGCCCGAGGTGCGATTGACGATGCCCGGGATATACAGGCGGACATCGCCCGCCTTCAGCGTGAGCGCGTGCGAAACCTTCTCGCCCACCGAGCGCGCTCTCTGGAACTGGCGGATCCAGTCGGAAAGGCTTTGCGGCAGACCCAGCTGGATGCGGCTGAGGCTGTCCACGCCGCCGACCAGGGCCAGCTGCAGGCTGTCGTCGTCGAGCATGCCGGCCGCTTCGATCATGCCGATCATGCTGGTGGAGCACGCCATGATGGTGGAGAACGCCGGGATGGTCGCCGGCGCGCCGGCGTCCATCAGCACTTCGCGCGCGATATTGCTCCAGGTGAGGTTGGGCACCACGGCGCCCCACGCGGCGAAGTCCGGTCGCTTGCCCTCCGGCAGGCTGGCCAGCATGTGCTGCACCACCGGTACTGACAACGCGATGGCATCGTGCGAAGCCAGCGCGCCATCCACCTTTGAGAAGGGCGTGCGTACTCCCGAGGCAAGCCAGACGGGCCGGCTATAACGCGACTTCAGAGGCATGGAGGTGTCCTGATGGCGAGGGTGAAGGAATCAGCTGGCGAACAGGTTCCACACGGCGCCTTCAGGCGCGCCGCGTCCCAACTTGTCCGGCAGCGGATCGGTGGCCGCGACGAACTCCAGCGACACCGAGTTGATGCAGTAGCGCTGGTGCGTCGGCGGCGGACCATCGTCGAACACGTGGCCCTGATGACTGCCGCAGCGCGCGCAGCGGATCTCGGTGCGCACCATGCCGTAGCTGCTGTCGCGCACATAAGCCAAGTGAGTTTCGTCGAACGGCGTGGTGAAACTCGGCCAGCCGGTGCGGCTGTCGAACTTGTTGCCGGCCAGGAACAGCGGCAGGCCGCACAGCCGGCAGCCGTAGACACCCGCGCGCTTTTCGCTCAGCAGCACGCCGCAGAAGGGCGACTCGGTGCCGTGATCCAACAGCACTTCGCGCTCTTCCGCGGTCAGCTTGGCAGCCAGTGCATCGAACTGGAGCGGGGTGGGAGGGGACAGGTCGAACGTGGGACGACTGCTCACTGCGTGCTCTCCTCGATGAACCCACGGGCAGCATGTGCCCGAACGCCCTGATCAGGGCGTTCGG